>Ga0208185_1000131_pt1 | contig 48526 bp, 61 predicted proteins | sample EasRivMeERMLT700_FD_187532 | JGI IMG/M metagenome (GOLD analysis project Ga0208185, IMG submission 187532) | Soil microbial communities from meander-bound floodplain in the East River, Colorado, USA - East River MetaG ERMLT700 (SPAdes) (version 2) | ecosystem: Environmental > Terrestrial > Soil... | reverse complement strand
AAAGCGCAACAAAGGTCAGCTAATCTTCATTCGCGCACTCTACATCCTCTATAATTTCGGAACTGTGTTCGCCTACAACGAAAATAAGGACACGACACAGTTCGGAACCTTCAAAAAGTCGATTTACACCGACGTTCCGGTCGTAAATCGCAACAATTTCTGTCCAAACTGCGGTCAGATGCTCGGTTCTGAGCAATTCGACTTGCCGTCTGCGCCGGCAACTCCCCCAAACCCCTCGATGATGGGTCAAGAGAGCTTTGGACCCGCTCCCGCTCAAGTCGAGCCTCCTCAAATGGGTCCAGAAACTGTTCAGCCGCCGAACGGTTCTCAGGTTTGCCCAAATTGCGGCATTGAAGCTCCCCCAGACTTCGAGGACTACGAAGAAATCATTTCTCGCATCACAGGAACGACTGAAGAGCCGAAATCTCATGAAAGCATCGAAGTTTTCTCGGCACTTCATGTCAAGGTGCCTCATTGGTGCACTTCGCAGACTCAGATTCCTCTACTCACGCTCGAAACTGAGGAGCACACCGCATACCTCAAAGAAGTCTATCCTGAGGCAGGTGAAAAGGTCACGCCAACTGGTGATGACACCACGGGCGATAGGATGGGTCGCCGCAATGCGGATTACCGAGGCGAAACTCCCCGTGATCTCTCCACCTTCCGTCGTAGTTGGATACGACCCTGGGCCTTCAACGCTCTCGGAAGCCCAGATGATGTGGCTTATCTCAAGAGCCTCTACCCGAGCGGGGTCTACGTCGCCAGAATCGAGGATCTCGTCGTTGAGGCGCTCGAAGACCGGCTGGATGATCACTGGACCATCACAATCGACCCGACCTCAAGTCATCTTCATGCAGACCCCCTTGCACAGTCCCTAGTGCCGGTCCAGGACATCACGAACGAACTGACGAACCTTACTCTCGAAACGATTGAGTTTGGTATCCCCGAAACTTTCTATGAGTCAGACGCCCTCGACGCCGAGCAATACAAAAAGTCCGAAGCCAGACCGGGGATGCTTTATCCCGCAAAGAGTCGGCCTCAGATGGGTCTTGACTCCTCGTTCCATACCATCAAAGCGTCAGCCCTCTCCCAGGAAGTTGATACGTTTGCTGACCGAATGACGCAGGCTGGTCAGTTCGTCAGTGGCGCCTTCCCGACGATTTGGGGTGGTGCGATGGAGGGCGGTGGTGGGACTGCCAAAGAATATGAGTCGTCCCGTGCGATGGCTCTCCAGCGTCTGAACCTCTCGTGGATAAACATCAAGACATGGTGGTCGGAGCTGATGAGCAAGAGCGTCAGAAGCTTCGCCGTCAACATGAAGGATGACGAGAGATACGTTCAAAAGAAGGGAAGCTCCTTCATCAACGTCTGGATTCGTCGGGCTGAGATGAATGGGAAGGTGGGTCAGGTCGAGGCTGATATCAACGAGGCATTCCCGATCTCGTGGGCGCAGAAGCGTGACATTCTCATGGGACTCATCGCGATGAAGAATCCCATGATCGAGGCTGTGTTCCAGCACCCTGAGAACTCAGGAATCATTGCTGCGACGGTTGGCTTCCCTGATCTCTACATCCCTGGAGATGACGACCGCAACAAACAGCTGTATGAAATCTCCCAGCTCATCATGGCGCAGCCCACTCCGACGGGCATTGCTGGACCTGATGGGCAGGAAGTTCTACAGCCTACGATTCCGATTGCTCTGTGGGAGAACCATCCTGTCGAGGCTGAAACTTGTAAGGCTTGGCTCAAGTCTGAGGTTGGCCTCGATGCGAAGGAGACGAATCCCGCTGGCTACATGAACGTGGTGAGCCACATGCAGATGCATGATTATCAGGTTCAGATGGCTGCTCAAGCTGAAGCTGAGTCTGAAGAAGAAGGCGACGAGAACAAGCCGCCATCAAATGAAGGTGGAGAATAATGCCAACTTATGTGCTCCCACTCGGTGTGATCACTACCCTGCTCGCAGGGATAGTCTACGCGCTCCCGGCCAAAAGATGCCTGCTCTTTTGTTCAGCGGGCGCTCCGGCACTTGCTATGTCGAATGACCCGGCATTTGCAACCACTATCGCAGTGGTCCTCACAAACGGTCAGATGGAAGTTGCAGGGGGATTCATCAAGGCAACCGCGGATACCCCCGTCGTCGTGAAACCGCACTAAGGAGTTGTATGCCGAAAGATCTCTTACTCCTCTATAGTCCCGATGACTCCCCAGGAACAGGGGAAGGCTCTGATGACGGGACAGAGGGAACTGAAGCCGATGGTGATGCTACGGACGATACTGAAGGCTCTGAGGAAACCTTCGACGAAGCTCCTGCCGAAGAAGAAGCCGAAGATGACACAGAACCTGAAGAAGAAGGAGAAAAGAGCGAGGACGAAGAGGAGACTGAAAAGGAAGAAGAATCTGAAGAAGACAAAGAAGTCTTTCAAGGTCGTCCTACCCTAACTGATGTCAAAGCGAAGTATCCGAAAATCTTCAAGGAGTTCCCGGAACTCCGTGAAGTCCTCTTTAGAGAGCAAAAGTTCTCAGAGGCTTTTGGAAGCGTCGAGGAAGCTCAAGAAGCTTCTTCAAAAGTTCAGAACTTCGATACGATAGAAGCAGCGCTCCTCGCGGGAGACAGCACTCCTATCATCGAACAACTCGGGCAGAATGCACCCGACGCGCTGGCCTCTATGGTGGAGAACTTCCTCCCACAGTTGGCCAAGAAGAGTCAGGATTTATACATCAAGGCGACGATTCCCGTTATCGAGCAGTTCCTCAGTGCTGGCTACGAACACGGGAAGTCGACGAACAACGCGAATCTGATGAGGTCGATGCAGCATGCTGCAAACTTCATCTTCGGCAAATTTGATATCCCAGACCCCTCGCGACGTGGGCAGCCTGCCGGTCCACATCCCGCTGAGCAGAAACTGGAACATGAGCGGCGGGTCTGGGCTCAGACAAGGTTCCAAGAGACGAGTCAAGAGGTCAGCCTCGAAATTGACCATGAACTTGAGGCTGAGATTCTCAAGGGACTCGACCCTGATAAGAAGATGTCTGAGAGACAGCGTTCGAGGCTGATTCGAGACATCAAAGACGAGATTGACGCAAATCTCTCAAAAGACGATGCTTTCCGTCGTCAGATGAGGGGTTTGTGGCAGCGAGCTTCGACTGCGAACTACCCGCGTGATCAGAGAGCCAGCATAAAATCCGCGTTCCTGGCGCGCGCTAAAGCTCTGGTCCCCGGAGTCCGAAGTCGTCTACGTGCGGAATGGTTTGGAGAAAAATCAATGAAGAAGACTGATTCGAAGGCCAACGGAAAAGAGTCTTCCCTGGGAAAGAAGCGCTTCAATCAGGAATCTGGGGGGTCTTCTTCAGGGAAAGCTACGAAACCCCCGTCGTCTCGTGATGTTGACTTCACGAAGACGAGCGACATGGACCTGATTGAGGGTCGGTTCACCCGGAGGAAGTAACATGGCACTTGCTGAAACTCAGGTCGTAGCGAACGAGCTGGAGAGAGTGGAACCCACTGTCCCCACGCTGTTCGATCGCGACTCGGTGTTCTATGCGAACATCGAAAAGCGCCCTGTCGAAAAGGTCTCGAACCGGGATATGCGTATCCCGCTCGAACTGCGCCCTGGCGGTCTGTTCGGTCACTACGACCCAGCAGGCGGCGACATGGGACGCGGTGAGGGACCGAGCTTCGACAAGGCTCTCATCAACACGGTCCACCTGAAGCATGCGGTGGAATGGCACAAGAAGGCGGAGTGGGCGACTGACGACGCTCGAAAGGCTGTCGTCAACACGTTCCGTCACCTTCTCGCGAAGTCGATGTCGGAGTTCCGTCGTCACGTGGACAGCCTCATGATGACCGCCGGGAACGGTGTCTTGGGCACCATCTCGGCAGTCTCCAACGCAGGTGGCTTCGACACGTATACGTTGAACACGGATGGCTTCGGTGCGCGTCTCATGCGCCACGGCCAGAAGGTCAACATCTACGCGGCGAACCTCTCTGCGCCGGTTCACTCGACGGGCGTGGAAACCCCCATCACCTACCTTGATCTGGAGAACAAACAGATCAAGGTCGCGACTGTCACCGGCGCGGCTCCGGGGCAGGTCGTTCTCCTGTCGGGTCTCTCAGGGGCGTCACCGACAAGTCTCCTCGGCGTCCCGTATCACATGAACAACGCCTCCACTGGGACGTGGCTTGGCTTGGATCGCGCAACGATCCCCGAGATTCGTTGCTCTCGTGTGAACGCAAACTCATCGCCACTCTCACTCCCGTTCCCCCGTCTTGCGGTAAACAAGATCGGGGACCGTGTGGGAATCGAGAATGGGATGAAGTTCCAGGCATGGATGCACCCGTGCCAACAGCAGGCTTACGAGGATCTGGGACAGCAGGTCTCAATCATCAACAAGACTGCGAAGCAGGAGGGACTCGACCTCTACTTCGATGTCCAGCAGCTTGCTGGCATCCCGATTCGCAAGTCCTACTCGTGGGACAAGCGTCGGATTGACCTCATCGTGAACGAGGCCTGGGGTCGTGCAGAAATGCATCCCGCGGGCTTCTACACGGAAGGTGGGCGGAAGATTTTCGAGCTGCGTGGCCTCTCTGGTGGTGTCGCGGCGGCCTCGATCTTCTACATCGTGTGCTCGTTCAACCTGTTCATGAAGAACCCGACCCAGGGTGTCTACATCGACAACTTGGCCGTCCCGAGCGGCTACTAGTCGAGCGTCATGACCGAGTTGGAGATAATCAACGAACGTCTGGCTCTCTACTACGGTAGTGAGCTAGACGGTCGTCCTCGTTTCCGAGTTTCCTGGACTTCCTCTCAAATCGAGAGGAGGTTCGGGGAATTTAACGAGTTTTACGGGTCCATCTTTCTACGGAAGACTATCGGGATACAGGATGTCCCGAAATACCCATACGATAAGGACAGATGGGTCATAGAACGGCTATTTTACATCCCGAATAAGGAGATTATCTCTGAAAAAGCGGGAAGTTACGAGCCAATCTACATCCTGAAGGATTCTGAGGGCCAGTTCCTCCCGCTCAACTGGAGAGCGGTCAGTTTGGTCGTTGATTTTGCCGAGGCAAAGCCTATGGGCATCAAATTGACCGATGCTGACTGGAAAGCGCAAGATGAGAAGATAAAAGAGAGCGAAGTTGCCTACTTCGAGGACGTTTTAGCGGACCAAGGCCGCTCTCCTCTGTTTGCATCCGAGAATAGTGCCTTTATAGACTCAACAAAGAGGTTTGCCGATGCCCGATAACGCAGCGACAGTTGTTTCGCTCGTCCCATTTCTCATCGACGAGTCGAAACCGGGGATGACTCCCTCACGTTTCTACATCGAGCCTGCTCCGAAGGGCTTGTTCTCGGCGCTTCTCGTGACTGGCTGTCGCCACGGAGTTTACCTGGATGAGTTCAGGCCGGTTCTCGTGGTGCCAACGTCGCCCGAGGAAGTAGCGGAGGCCATCTGCTACGATTATAAGAGAGGTCAGCTCGGTCTGGTTGTCGGCGAGGCTGAACCGGGCTTGTTCTGGGTGCCCGGAGACTTCCAGCACGTTGACAAGCACAAGGAACTCGTCGCGCGTCATCAGGCTGAGTTTCGAGACGCGCACGCGAAGCAGATCAACTGGTTCAAGTCGTGCGTGGCGCTCGCAGATGACGTGTGGAGCAAGTTCAAGCAGCGCTCGATGGTCTCCAAGATGCAGAAGATTGCAGCGATGGAGCTGAAACTCGAACGAGAGTGGCTCATCGACGCGGAAGTTACGGCTTCCATGAGCGAGTGCCCCGTATGCTTTGGCAAGGTGCATCCGAAGGCTCTCGTCTGCCGCTCCTGCAACGCGATTCTCAATGAAGAAGAATACAAAAAGCGGAAGTTTGCACAGGCGAGCTAACAATGGCTTACACTGCACAGGAACCCCTTACCGAGTGTAAGGTGCTGCTCAACGACCCATCTGGGACAATCTACCCAGATGACAAGGTGTTGCCGCTGATGCAGAAGGCATATCGCGAGCTTCAAACTCGGATGATGCTGAACAGTCTGCCAGTTCTGAAGGAGTCAGTTGCAGCGGTTCCGGTAGCAGCGGGTGTGACGCAGCTTGCGGACGGAGCTGGACTACCAGATAGTCTGGTCTATCCTACAGAACTGGCAGAGCGTGCTGCTGGGTCAACGGCTCTTTACTCTCCCATGACGGAAACCTTCTGGGAGAAAGAGACGAAACCTGGAAACACGCTGGGATTCTGGAGCTGGCGTGAAGAGGAGATTAAATTCGTGGGTGCTACGGTGCCCCGCGAAGTCAAGATTCGCTTCATGAAGGGGTTCCCGAGAATTACAGCTGTAGGGAGTGTGATTCTCGTCAACAACGCCGTGACGTTTCTTGCATCACGGACAGCGGCTCTCGCTGCTCTTACGCTCGGAGCAAATCCTCAAAGAGCGAATGCTCTAGGGGCTGATGCAGGTGGCGCTCTCGACGAACTTATCGGTATCCTGGCAAAGCGCCAACAGGGTATCGGTGTTAGGAGGGGCGTTAACAGATACCGTCGTTAGATAACTGAATCATTAGGTGGTGGAGGGTAAAAAATGATTCCTGGAAAAACTGCAAGGCTGTCCGAATCGACAGTCGTAGCGGCAGCTACGATTGAGGCAGCCACCGACATCGTCATAGCTACGGGTGCGGTAGCTATCAATACCATCATCCCCAAGGGGGTTGGTATCAGCCAGTGCCAGCAGCTCATCCTGTTCACGGCAGTTCCAGTCGTCCTCGGAACTTCGGGGAACATTCTCGTCGGCCTGACGACGGTTGCGAATCGTCCCACGATTCTCGTATGGGTGCGTTCGCTCGGAAAATGGTCTATCGTCTCAGGGCTGTAGCATGAGAGACCACGAACCCATCACGATTCGCCAGTTCCTCGGGACGTTTGACCGGGGAGAGGATGATTCTGTGCCACCGGGATACTTCAAGGATTCCCGGAATGTTCGTTTCTTGACGAACGCGGTAGAGACTCGTGAGGGGACTAGTGTCGACCTAGATAAGGATGGCATTCGTCGCATAGCCATCTACAAAAGGATAGGGGAAGCTCAGCGTTTACTGATTCTTGACATCGGTGGGAACCTTTGGGACTCGGTAAACATGGGTGCCCCTATCCTCTCTATCGTCGCGATGACAGACTTCTCAATGGAGACGATGTATAACCGCGCTTACATCACTCCACACAACGGCGTAACGGGACTGCCGGGAGAACGTGTCTATGTATATGAAGGTTCCGGACTGGCCCGTCCCGCGGGTGGAAACGCTCCAAGTGGTTTTACCTTGTCGTTGGCCGATTCTGCGGATTCGGGATTCTGTGAGCCGGGCACGCACGTCTTCGCTGTATGTAATGAGACCGTTAGTGGTTTTCTGTCTAAACCGGGTGGATTCTCTGCGTTCAGTCCAGTTGGTGAGAAAAAGGTAGACGTCTCCAACATCCAGCCCGGTCCCACTGGCACCGTAGCCAGAGTGTTGGTTGCCACCAAGATGATTGAGGATTATAAAGGTGACTACCAGAACCAAGAATACTTCTTCATCCCCGGTGGACGGATTACTGGAAACGTCACAACTACCGCTACCGTTTCCTTCTTCGACGCTGACCTCCAAGCATCAGCCGATTTTCTATTGGACCAACTTGGAGAAATTCCGGCTGGAGTGTGTATCCGAAACTATCGGGGACGCCTCTGTGTTGCTGGAGAAAATCTCAGCCCGGCCATTGTCAGAGTTTCAAACGTCGGTAGTCCAGAATCTCACGATGCAATTGAAGGCTACGTCACGGTTAATCCAGGAGATTCTGGAGGTGGAGTAACCAACCTCGCGACATACCGGACGCAGCTTATCTGCTTCAAAGACGAGCGCACCTATGTCACGATGGACAACGGTTTTAACGCGGCGTTCTGGAAAGTCGATGACATTGACCCCTCAATGGGGTGCTCATGCCACGCTCTCGGAAAGATTAGGGACTTTGGCGACGGGACAGAAGATAGACTTTTCGTTGCCAACCGACAGGGTCTCCAGCTCTTTAACGGCACATTCTCCGATGCCGTCATCAGCTTTGACATCGATACGCTGTGGGCGAAAATCAATAAGAGATACTTCCACACCATCGAAGTAGTGGTAGACCCGTATGCTTACCTGGTTTTTTGCGCAGTCCCACTGGATAGTGCCACTTCTCCTAGTCATCTGCTCGTGGGAGATTATCAGGAGGGTATGGACAAAATAAAGTGGACTACCTGGACATTCCCCACCTTCCCGACGACGGTCATCGTTGATCTGGATGAAGTGAAAAAAGAGGGACTGTTCAAGTTTGGTTCGCTTAACGGGAAGATTTACAAACTCGACCTGACGCGCACAGACGATAACAACGTCGCTATCAATTCGTATGTGCAGTTCGGTCATCTACCCCAAGAGGATGACGAGCGAGTCTGGCACTTTACCGGCACCCGCATCCGAGCAAAGGGAATTGGTGTTCTAGATATAATGGTGTCTGGTGAGGATGGAGTGCAAACTCAGTTTCCTCCCTCGCTGTTACTATCAGTCGCACCCGGTCGGGGACTGTTCAGGGGGTTCAATTTCGTCAACGAACGGGCAAGTGTAAAGTTTGGGGTGGATGGCTTCGGTGAGAAGTTCCGACTGACAAAATACTGTTTGTATGGGTCAGTCGAGTGGGAAACGAGACCTGAATAGATGGCTAATCAGGACATCACAACCCTCATAGCAGGGCTACAGATAGAGGACCCCAAACTCTATCAAGCTCTTATGCTATTGAACGAGCGGATGTTGACGGTCGAAAACGACCTCTTTCCACTCGTCCGGCAATCTGAGGACCAAGAGCTTGCTGATGTCCCACCAGTTGCTCCCACTGGATTCATCTACGAACTGACCCCGCTCACGGTCAGGATGAAGTGGAACCAGGTAGAGGGAGCACCTCGATACGAGATTCGTGAAGGCACGGAGTGGGATACTGGCTTCTTTGCTGTGAGGACAACTTCACAACAGGCTGACCTTCCCCCGATGCTTGAGGGCACTCACTACTTCATGTTGAAGAGTATATCCGCTGGTGGGTTATACTCTCTCGATATGACGACGCTTACCGTTGTGATTCCAGTCGGAGGAGCACCCTCGGTCACGGCGCAGGTTATTGATAACAACGTCCTGCTGAATTGGACAGTCCCGAGTAGCGCGTTTGCTATCGATTACTACATCCTCAGGCGGGGTGAGTCTGAGATTGGGCGGTTGAAGGGAAACTTTACCGTCTGGTTTGAGATGATTGGTGGGGTCTACACATACTCAGTTCAGGCGTTTGACGTAGCTGGAAATGCTGGTGGTATTGGTATCGTCAGCGCGACGCTTACAACACCACCCGACTTCATACTCGAAGCTGTGCGCGTGAGCACTCTCGGTGCTTATACAAGCGGTCCACCACACTACGTTTATCTTCAGCTACTTGCTTCATTTGGTGATGTGAACTATCAGTATGCACCTCGCCCTGGTTTTGAGGTAGCAGATCCACATTTCTATTTTGCGGAGTTGACAGTCTCATCAACTCTGTATCAGGTAGTTCGGATGCCAGGTCCGAAGCTGCTCTGTTGCTGGGCAATACAAGATTGGCAGACACATTTCACAAGTCGCTCATGGCTTGACCCAAAGGACCAAGTCGATGCAGGTTATCCTATCTATATCCAGCCAGGTGTGCTGACTGGGTATTATGAGGAAACCTACGACTACGGGGCTGTGTTTAACAATAACATTGTTACGGTTTCATGGACTGAACAACCACTGACCTCATATGGAATGACTACCGTTGTGAGGATGGCAGTGTCGTTAGATGGTGTGACTTACACCCCATATGTAGAAGGTGCCTCGCAGTTCTATGAGAGTATCCGTTTCATGAAGCTGAAACTGGAGTTTACTCTTGAGAACGACAAGGCTATCCATGAGGTGTTCCAACTCACAATTAGTTTGAGCGTCAAGAAAGAACTTGATTCAGGAATCGTGGATGCATTAGCTAGTGACTACTACGGAACGCAAGTCTTCTTCAACAAGGCGTTTAAGGATGTTGATTCGATAACGCTTGCCGTTGAATCGAAGGAACCAGTCACGGCAATTTACGACTTTCTTGACCAACCGAATCCGACCTATTTCAGAGTATTCGCTCTCGACTCCTCAGGAAATCGCGTCTCATATCCTATGAGTTGGAAGGCGAGGGGGATAATCTAATGTGGCAGCGATGGAACGGAACTACGAAAATCTTTGAGAAGTCAAGTGACAATGGAGTTGTCTGGACTCCCCTTGGACTTGATGCTTCTATCCTGACACAAGGTTCGATAACTCTTGCTGCTAGGATTGTTAACATAGCACTAGCGGGTGCAGTTCCGAATAACTACGTTTGTGATTTTCGTAATCTCACAACTGCTAGCGGTCAAAGTTTCGGCGTGTTTGTCATGGCTGGAACTACAGCGGATGATTCTTGTCTATTCCTTCGTAGTGCAGCAGGCTCTGATCTTTTCCGTGTAGATGGGCAGGGCTCAGTAATCATTGGTTCGGGCGTTGCACCTGCTGCGACTGGATATGGAGCTAGATTAGCTGCTGTATCAAATCGTAACTATCCGACTGCATTAGCTGCCGTTAACCAGGAAAATAGTGCATTCTCTTCTGCGGGCTTTATCTTTAGTGCGGCGGGTAACTCTTGGGTAAATTCTGAGGGGTCTCAAGTAAAAAATAATAATGCCTTAACGTGGGATTTGGATATGACAAATCCTCAAACAAAGATGACCTTAAGGGTAGATGGGTATCTCTTTGTATTTGGTGGCTACGCGATGAACACATGGCCCAGGACTGTCTCTGCTGCTAATGTTCAGACTGGTGATGGAGCACCTCTTTACCTCTCCACCTCATCATTACGTTTCAAAACTGATATTGAAACGATTGATCTTGATGTTGCTCGTGCGGTAATTCAGAAACTTCGCGGGATTACCTATCGGGGTAAGACTGAGAATGATAACAAGCGTCGATTTGCAGGTTTCGGCGCAGAGGAAGTCGCAGAGCTTGATCCAGTATTGGTAACATATGACAAAGATGGATTGCCTGACTATGTTACCTACGACCGAGTTCCGGCATACATTGTTCCTGTAGTCCAGGACCACGAATCTCGACTTGCTGCGCTTGAGCAGAGACTGGAAAAACGATGAACGAGCCAATTCAAACGAATCTCGAGGAGCTTCTCCTTCTCATCGGAGAGCGAGAGCTTATCAAATTCAAGCAGCAACAGCAGATTCAGGCACTCCTCAAGCAAATCAATGAGATGCAAGAGGAAATCGATCGGCTTCGTGGAACTGAGAGAGTTGTAGACTTGAGGCGCGAAAATGCCAAATAACTCAGCTTCTCAACAAGCACTCTCAGAAGACCTCACGTTTCGACGGAGAGTGAAAGATGCTCTCAGTATCGTAGCGTGGGAAGTCATCGAAGAGGACCCAACTACACCGGATCACAAAAAGCGTGTCGATTATGCACGGCATTCAGTGATTCCGAATCTCGAGACAGTTGCTGGTCAGACAGCAATGTGGCTAGTGAATCGAGTCAACGTTATCAACTTCGAGACGACTTACGATTTTGCCTCACGTGCAACAGTGAGTGCTGCTGGAGACCCTGACATTCAGGCTCAGATTCGTAGTGACTGGAACATCATGGCTGGCGTCGAAGATGTGCCTGAGGCACGATAATGGCTAATTGGTCAAATCCTACCATTACGACGCAGTATGACGTCTTTGTTAACGAGGCGAAAGACAGGGACGTTGATGCTATCACGTTGTGTCTGAACGCGCCGGTTGGAGGAGTTCCAGTCGGTGCCATTCAAATGGTGCGCCTGACTCCTGCGACTTATGCACTTCATGAATATAATGGTTTAGGATTTGCTCTCAAATATCTTGCTGTATCGGGTGGTGGAACTGGAACTGGCGACCCAGCCACAGCTCGTGGCAATCTTGGCATTGGCACGATGGGAGTTCAGAACTCGAACGCTGTTTCTATCTCAGGCGGAACCATCATGAATCTTACCGCCTTCACGATAAACTGCCCCATCATTTTCAATACTCATGCAGCTTGCGATATCGGAAGCAATGCAGCAAAGGCTAGGCGTGTTTATATCCATGAAGCACTCGTGATTCCATTTGGTGTCGATAGATACGCGACGAGCTAATGCCTAAAGTCACAGGCTCAATTTGGATTGAAGGCAATGACCTTCACTATGTCGATGGATCAGGGCAGGAGTGGTATTATCCTGCGATTAACTACATCGCTGCGCCTGCTGGAGCTTTAGTTGGCTCTATCTGGATTGAGGGAAATGATCTTCATTACATCAGTGAGGGTTTACTTGAGGTTATAGTCCTAGCAGTGAATCCAATCCCAAAGGTTGGTTCCATCTCCGGCTCGATGTGGATTGAGAACAATCTCGCGAGCTGGCTTGCGAACGGTAACAAGTATCAGGCCCATACTGACATAGCTCACATCGACGGCATCGGTGTCCCGCATAGCGATACTCATACAGACACACACGCTGACGGGCCTCATAGTGATACGCCGCACTCGGATGCTGCACATAACGACTGGCATGACGACTTCGCTCATCAGGACACTCACAGTGACGTGCCTCACGGTGACGTAGCCCATACTGACTGGCATGACGACACGGCGCATAGTGACACTCATACTGATACTCCTCATAGCGATACTCATGGTGATACCCCACATAGCGATTGGCATGAGGATGGTGCTTATAGTGCCAATGGCGTTGGGAATCATTTTGATGGTCATTATGACTATACAAACACAGACCCGACAAATCCAGGGCATCAGGATGCTCACTTCGACCACAACGACAGTGCGGGTGGCCCAACGCAACATTATGATATTCATTATGATGTTCACTCTGATGTGCATGATGATGTGCATACGGATACGCCTCCCGTAGTTGCACACACGGACCAGTCACACAACGACAATCATGGGGATGGTGCGCCCCATAGTGACTCGGGTCACTCTGATGCACACACTGACAGAGCTCATGAGGACGCGCATTACGACTTCGGTCATGGGGACTTAGCACATACTGACTCGGCTCATATCGATACCCATGACGACACGCACACGGACGTGCCAGCGACTCACACTGACGGCGCGCACACTGACTACCCTGTTTACGTAGGACCATAATGTCGATAGAATACTTGCCCGTTGGTATCGCTTGCAATCTTCAGTGCGGTTACTGTTATCAGGACCCCATGAGGAATGCTGGCAATATCAGCGTGCCCCGAGATTGGGAGCGGGCAAAGGTCCAACTTATGAGAGAGGGTTCGGACTTCGCACTTTTTGGCGGAGAACCTCTGCTCGCTCCCATTGAACATATCGAAGAGGTTCTCAAGTTTGGCTTGGAGCAGTTTGGACGTAACGGTATACAAACCAACGGCAGTCTCATCACTGACGAGCACATTGCTCTCTTTAAGCGATATCGCACTTACGTTGGCATTAGTGTGGATGGCCCTGGAGAGCTTAATGATGCTCGAAAGATGGGCAGCGAGACGGGAGTCGCGACGGCGAGAACAGAGTCAGCAATCGCAAAGCTCTGCGCAGCAGGACTCCCGCCAAGTCTGATTGTGACGCTTCACGATTGGAATGCCGGGACTGACCGGGCACTCGCTCACATGACGAACTGGATGCAGAAACTTCAAAAGATGGGCATCAAGTATGTCAACCTGCACACACTTGAGAAGGAAGCATGCCATAACGGACTGGAAATGTCGCAGGCTAAGACCATCGATGCCTTCGTTCATTTCTACGAGTTCTCGAAGGTGAGCAAGCTCGACATCATGCCATTCAACGACATAGCTCGGTTGTTGACTGAGCAGAATCCTCACGTCTCATGCGTCTGGAACAACTGCGACCCACTCACAACGGCAGCAGTGCGCGGCGTCGGTCCTGACGGAACGCAGAGCAACTGTGGGAGGACTAACAAGGATGGCATCAACTGGGTCAAAGCGGATACTCCTGGTAACGAGCGATTCTTGGTTCTACAACAGGTTCCACAGCAGTTCGGTGGATGCAAGGATTGTCGATACCTCAATCTTTGCAAGGGGCAGTGTCCTGGAACTGCCATCGATGGTGACTGGAGAAACCGAACCGCGGATTGTGAACTTTGGTATCACCTCTTCACAATCATCGAGAAAGATTTAGGAGCGCGCGTCCGTCATCAGGTATTTCAGGACGCAACTCATGATGCTTCGAGTCATGGCGATGCACAGCACGGAGACAGCCACGGAGACTCACATGGCGATGGTCACGGCGATGTCCCTCACGGTGACGGACACGGAGATTCAGACGAAAGAGGGATACCCGTCGTATGGAGAGACTAGACATTAACATCCCGGAGTTCATGAGAACTATCTGGGCAAGCCCAGTAGCTCGTGAGACTTGGGAGCCGCGCTTCCAGAGAATCTCCGGCGTCTGGGAGACGATTGAAAGATTTGCAGTGCTAGCTGGTGTAAAGCCCGCTGCTCTTCAAGTTGCAGGTCCAGAATACCTAGCTGAGTTGTCGAAGTGGGCACTCAGGGCAGGGCTAGTAGCAGTTCCACTGAGTCGACAGGCTAATGGTAATGGCTATCAGAATGCGTCGACAGCATACGTCGAGGGTCACCCGTGGAGCTACAGGGTAGTCGTGACAAGACCAGAGCTTGCCTCCCGCTTCATTAGTGCGTGGGAAGAGGGTGACGACCGGGCGATCGGGGAAATGCTTGGCTTCCCGGAGTGTTGTCGTGAATTCTACCAGTGGTCGTGGAAAGAACAAGGTTGGAGAGATGTTGCAATTACTTCCACTGTTGGCATGGAAGATTGTAAAACTCTGGATTTTCAACATCAACTCCAGGTCGTAGGAAACTATCAGAACAACGTCTTCCTGCGTCACTTAGGGCTGAGGATGGTGTCGCACCTTCCATGCTCGATGGTATGTCAAGAGTCGGTGAAGGTAGCAGACGCGCTCGCCACAGTGACGCGCAAAGTGGAGATGATTGCAGAGATGCACTGGCTGAAGGAGATTCTAAGCTGGCCCTTCAAGTGGTCATCACTGCATGGTGTAGCCATCTTGACGACACCTGTTCTCAAGCTGGTCTACAACACTGATGCTCTCAGCGAGAGGGTGGAGATTTCGAAGGAAGGTTCTACATATCCAGCGGAGGGTGGTAGAGGCCCGTTTCCATTTCAGGAAACTGTTCAGTTGGTGAACGATTACACCGACAACGGTTTCAAAAGTCAAGAAGGCATGAATAACGCGCACGCTATGATCGTGGAGGCAGCACTAGCTCTGAAGATTCCTCCAGGGACACAAGTCCTTGATCTTGGTTGCGGCAATGGTCGACTTCTAGAGGCCATCAGTGATGTCTCGGGTGCAGTTCCAGTCGGGGTTGAGCTACATAAACCAGTCCATAAGAAGGCTGTTAAAAGGCTCGGTAGACACAATGGTGTTGTTCATCAGTGTGATATCTTTGACCATAGTTATTGGGCTGGTCATTATTATCTTGCTCTCATTGCAGTTAATCGACTCTTTGAAGCGCGCCCTGAGCAAGCCCGAGAACTCCTCAGAAGATTGAAAGTCCACTGTGACCACGTAATCTTCTACACATACGTTTCAGATGTGTGGACGGGTTACATTGGATTGACCAATGACTTTGTGTTGGAGAAGTTCCTAAGTGGTCAGAACTCATGCGCAGCCCTGATGCGTCCGATGAACCTAGAGGAATTCAAGGAGATTGTATGAAGAAACTCGCAGCATCTGTTCTGCTACTGTTCGCCATCGGGTGTGAATACAACACGACTGGTCCGACGGTAAACGTCACAAGCACGAACACGAACACGAATACGAACATTACTGACATCCATGACCTGACCAACTTCGCGCCGGTCGCGAATCCGACGGCTCCGTTACCCAACCCGACTACGGGTGGGACTGAGACGCCGCTCGGTATCCCGTCAGGTTCACAGGCTATCGCTCAGGCATTCGCGACGGCAAATCCTCTGCTCGTGACGAAATCCTGCGTGGCGCTTTATGGCGAAGCTGGCTGGCAGTTCATGGATGGGTTGGTCAAGACGCTACGCGCCAGCGACACCCGTTGGGGTTACGTCATCAAGTCCAATACTGGAACGATTTCCATGGACGTTATCGCATACCGAGCTACGTCTGATAATACCGGCGCGTGGGGCGTCGATGTCATCGTAGACCACTGTGGCAATTCATCATTCGCATGGAACGTGCTAGGTCTGGATGCGAATCTCCAGTGGTCCGGCACACGGTTCTAGATGATACTCAGGAGCTTCCGGGATGAGGACATTCCCGCTATCGACAAGATTTGGCGGGACCATCACAGTTCTGATTTTTCCGTCCCTGATCGACGGAATAAAATCGTGGATGCAGTGGTGGTGGAGAATGAGCAAATCATTGGCTATGGACAGGTTAAGCTGTTCGCTGAGGCCATGCTCATCCTCGACCTCTCTGCATCACGGAAACAGCGCGTAGAAGCAATCAAGCTCCTGATGGCTGAGGCCTTCAGAGGCTGTGACCAAGCTGGGATACACCAGGTATACGCTTTCATTAAAGATCCGGCGTTCGCTACTCTCATCTCCAAGCACTTTGGTTTTGAGATAGTTGACAAGGGCGAGTTACTCTTAAGAGAAGAGGTCTAACATGGGTGGCGGTGGCGAAAAGAAGAAAACCAACGCTATGATTGACACTCAGAATAAGCAGTCCACATCTGAGCACAATCAGTTCATGGGGGCTGTCAACACTGGTCTGAGTGGCGCGCAGAGCCGTGCCTCTGACATGTATGGGAGCCTCTACGGGGGTCTCAACAACTTCGTCGGCGGCGCTGGCGACTATGACGCCGCCAAGTATGGGAAGCTCAACGACTTCACCAGCGGTGGAGGTGGAGCGGGTGGAGATCCTGGTGGTGTTGGTGCTGCGGGTGCTGACCCACGCTTCGGTGAAGTAGAGGGTTCATACCGTAACTTCATGGGTGGTGGTGGAGTCAACACTGGCACCTTTGACAGACTTCAGGGCAATCTCGTAGAGCTTGGCGAGACTGGTGGGTGGGACGCTGGTCGCAAAGCCTCGATGGACCAGAACATCCAGGGCTTCAAGGACATCGCCAAGAGCGGTGGAGTTGACGCCGAGGGTCAGGCTCGTATGCGTGGTGGCGGTGTCTACGATGAGTTCGCCAAAACTGGTGGACTCAGCGACATGGACCGCTCCCGCATGCGCGCTAGGGGAAACTCCGGCATCCCCGCTTTCTACCAAGCTGCGCGTGATGAAGCTCAGCGCGGTGCGGCAGTTCAGGGTGGCTATGGCCCCGGACAGTCGGCGCTCCTCGGACGCATGGCTCGTGAGCAATCTGGTGCTGCCGCGACAGCTGCGAGGGATACCGAGTTGGGTATCTCAGATCAGGTGGCGAAGGGACGTCAGTGGGGTGCTGGTGGGATGGCAACCTCTGAGGGTGCCCTCCAGAATCTCATGTCGCAGAATCGGCTGGCTGGCTTGACAGGTGCATCGTCTACTGAAGCCAACATGCTCAACTCGATTGCACAGAACCGGACTGGTGCAGCGACAGGTGGTGCGGGCAATGAGATCGGCATGCAGGGCGTCATTCAGAAGGGCAAGATGTTTGGCACCCAGGGTCTGGAGGGCATGGCTGAGAGCGCGGCTGACAGAGCTGCCCGAGCTTCTGCTGCTTCGGGCGCTGCGAGTGCAATGACAGCCGCTCAGCAAGCTGCCAACGCGAAGTGGCAAGCTGAGTTTGACAGGGGTGGCCGTCAGTATGGCCTCGAGGGGATGCAGTCCCTATACGGTTCGCGTCCTGAAGAAGTCAAGATGTATCTTGATGAGAATCTGGCAGGTCGCGGACTCAACAATGACATCGGTGGTCGCTACGTCGATCAGCGCATGTCAAATAACCCCAAAACTGACTGGGTTGGTCTTGCGACAGGGTTGGCCGGTGCTGCTGGCGGTGCCCTGACAGGCGGCCTCGGATTTGGTGGTGGTGCCAAACAGCAGCCTCTCCCATCTCGTAGAGTTAGCTGGACGGGTCCCTCATAGGAGTTGAAGATGCCATACAGAAACCCGTTTGCTCAGGGAGCGTCACAGCCTACCTTCCGTAATCCGTTTACGGAGGATAGCATCTCCAGCATCCGACAGCGGCAAATTCTCACGCCGAGCTTTCAGGTGGATGACTACGAGCCACCTCAGAGGCAGGGACCATCGGAGTCTGACCAGTATTATGGTGCATACCAGGATATACTGAATCAGAAAACTCCCCATCTGGATGCCTGGAAGAACTATCTCCAGGAGACTCCAAAGATGGAGGATTACAAGCCGGGCGTCATGACGCGCATCGCGGCCGCATTATCCGGCGCGTCTGCTGGCATGCGAGATCCCTCATCCGGTGTGAAGGTTGCCAACGAGATCAACACTGGCAAGTATCGTAATGCTATTCAGGATTACGCTACTCGCGGTGCTGGCATGAAAGACCTGGCGTCGATGGAGGACACCGACAAAAATGAGAGGGTCAAAGCTCTCATGGCAGCGCGTGAGCATGGCCTGAAGTATCAGCAGTTCCTCGCTGACAAGGCCAACAAAGAGGCTACCGCTGCCTCTGGTGCGATGAGCGCGCGTGGTGGCCTCCTGCGTGGTGAGGCTGCTGTGACTGACGCAGCTACTCGTCAGGGAACTGCTGGCGGTCAGTGGGTTCCCCAGGAGGATGGTAGCATGCAGTGGATTACTCCCACTGGTGCTCCCAGGAGCGTTAGTGGCAAATCTGTGCAATCTGGTCAACTTGGCGTGTCCCGCACGAACGCTGCGACTGGTCAAGGTCAGCTCGGAGTAAGCCAAGCTAACTCTGACCGTGAGGGTGCTCGCTTCGGATGGGAGATTGCAGGATCTCCTGGCAAGGCTCCGACTGGAACCAATCTGGGTCCGAATGCTCAGAGGACTGCTAAAGAGCTAGCATACGACGAGTTTGCTACGATGCCCAAACTCAAGGGTCTCATGACAAATGCAAGCGGTTATTGGGCACCGAGACCTGATCTAACACCACAAGAGCAGGCAGTTATCGATAATGCTGTCAGGCTCAGAACTGGTGAAATACTTCGAGGTGGGGGATACTAATGCCTCAGCAAACTACTCCAACTCGACGAACGAGGTGGCAGGACTATGCCAGTCCTGATGTCGGTGCGCCTTCTGGTGGTGCTACTCCAGCTCCGAGACGCTCAGCGTTTCAGGACTACTACGACACTCTTAGTGAGCCTGTCGAACCCCCTGGTATGCTGGATAGCATCGGAGGGTTCGCGAAAGATAGCTACGACACCGTCACTGGGGGCGTCAAGAAGGGTTGGGACTACGCTGCGCCCGCAATAAAGCGTGGTCTAGGTGCTGTCAAGACCGGACTTGAGTCTGCCAATCAGTTCACTGACGAAGTCAAGGGTGGCGCTCAGGATGTAGTCAAGGGACTGGGCAAGTTTGCTGGTGAAGCGGTGCTGGGAACATTCAGCCCCGAATACAAGCAAATGATGATCATGCAGCAGGCTCAGCAAATGGGCCAGGACTACGACTACGTAGCCGACAAACCTACACTCGGTGGGAAGTTGTGGGCTGGTAGCGTTGTCGGTGGCGAGCAACTGTCAGGTATCCCGTTCCGTGACATTGGTTCTGACCTCGGTGAGGGGAATTACGGGCGCGCACTTGGCAAGCTCGGTATGTCTGCTGGCATTGGTCTGGCTACTCACCAAGGTGCGAAGGCTGGACGTTCAGCGGCTGCCGGTCGTAAATGGCTCGCAGAGCAGCCCAAAGGTGAGATGCATGGGCCATTCGCTCCCGAGTTCGGAACTCCTGGAGTTGAGGGTCCGAGACTCCCCGAGTTGGGCACAGACTTCGGAGTTCAGGGTCCACGTCTGCCTGAAGTCGGACTTGACCCACTAGCTCAGGGGCCACGACTTCCCACGTTTGGAGATAAGGGATTTCACGGTCCTGAGCAGGCGATATACGGGCCTGAACGACCGACTCCCAATATCCCAATTAACCCCAACTTTGACGCCATGAGAACGGAGGCTCTGCGTCGTCAGCGGATACCTATGGGAGTCGAGCCTACGATGGGTCCGCTACCCACGCCAGAGATTGTGAAGCCACTGCCCGTGCATGGCCCACAGATCCCGCTGCCTCCCGTTCAGGTTCCCCCGAGAATGGGACCACCCGTGGGAGATGTAGTTGCACCCCCGTCTGGACTGAGGGAAGCTCCCCGTGGGCAGATACCCCCAACACCTCCGTTCAGTCGATTTGGACCGGAGCCGTATCAGCCCCCTCCCCCATACGTTCCACCTGTGGTTGAGGCACCTCCCGTTGTGGAGGCTCCCGTCAAGCCCAAGGCTAAGGGGAGAGGTAAAAAGGCTGCTGCTGCAACTGAGGAGATTCCCCCAGAGGTCATGCCTATCGTTGATCAACTGAAGGCGTCCCTCGAAGCTCAGAAGGCCAAGAAAGCTGGTGCGCCTGTTGTTGAGGCTCCCGTCGTGGAAGCTCCTGTGACAGCACCAAAAGCAAAGCCTGGCCTATACTCGCAGCTGAATGACAAGAATCTGGCTTCGATGGTAGCTCGTGGAAACAAGGGCGCTATCGCAGAACAGAAGGCTCGACAGGCTGCGGCTGGGCTCGCGGTCGAAGCCCCGACTGTTGAGTCTCCAGTTGTCGAAGCACCCGTCACAGAAGCTCCCGTTACAGAACCAGCGGGGACTAAGACCATCAAGAGCAACAAGGCCATCGAGTCGGTCAAAACCAAGCTCATCGAGCAGGGCATCCCTGAGGATCTCGCGCAGGGAATGGTCGAAGTGTATGCGGAGGAGCTTGCAGCTGGGGCGCGTCCCAAAGTTGCAGTTCAGCGTATGTTCGAGCGCGCCAGACAATCTGGTCCAATCGGTAAGACTGGAGAGGTAGGACCGCGCCCTACCGAAGCTCCCTCGGCCAGCGCCGCTAAGGGAGCCGAAAAGAGGGCCGGTGGAGAGGCTGGCTTCCTGAACATCGGAGACATCATCCAGGCTGGCAAGGATATCAAGAACAAGATCACGAGCGTCGATTACGAGAAGCCTTCGCTCGGTCGAGGTTTCTCGAATGTCACAGGACTGCATCGAACTATCAATCCCCTATTCGATAGGGTGTTTGAGACATTCGTCAATCGGCGAAATGCGGCGCGCGTCTCGGAGGCTGCGAAGCGTCACGAGTTCAAGGATCTTGCTGCTGATGGATTGCAGGGCATCGACAATCTGCGGCAGGGTTCGACTGCTGGTAAGTATGCAGCCGCGCAAGCTAGTATCAAGGCTGCTGAGAAGATGCTCCTGAGAACTAAGAAGCAGGGTGTGAAGTTCAAAGAGGGTGCATTCGGGACTCTCTTTGAAGACCATCCTGATGTCACCGCTGCTGCACGTAAGCAGTTGAACATCAAGCCAGCTACCTCATTTGCTGGTATCGTGGAGAACTACCAGAAGGGAATCCAGCACGGTCTCACGCCTCGATACAAGAACGCGGCTGAGATGGTAGGCTGGTTCGAGCAGTATGCCCGTGGGCACGCAGCTACGAGAAACATGGGCAAGTTTTTGCTGGCTACCAAGAACTTGAAACCGAAGGGTAAGCAGCCACATGGATGGGAGCCTATTGACCCGAAGCATCTGGGAATCATGGGCATCGTGACCGACATAAGGACTAAGCAGCCTGGAGGATTCACAGTCCATTCGACTCGGGAGTATTTCGCTCCCCCGGAGATTGCTAAGTCCATCAATAACTACATGGGGAAGGGTGGGCGCGCTGGGAGGATTGCTGGTGGCGGCGTTGAACTGACGAAGAACATTGGCCTATCGGCTGGTGTTCCTGGAACTGGCATCAGCGGTCATGGCACCAATATCATGGCTCGGAGCGCCATCGGTGACCTCATGACCAAGCCAAAGAATGTCCTGAGAACTGCCGGATGGATGCTCAAGCCTGGTGGTTCTGAGGGTATGAGTTGGTTTGGTGCTGGTGCGCCAGCTAAACTCATCGAGAAGGTTGCCCCGTGGGAGTCAGCCAAGACGTTCTTCGAGAAGCATATCCACCGTGCTACTGAGGCTGCTGAAGATGGTCTGCTCGCAACTTCTGAGAGCCATGACCTGATCAAGCCCGGATCTAGCAAGCTCATCGCAGATATTGCTGGTAAGGATTGGAAGCCTCTCAGTAAGGGTGGGAAAGCGACAAAGAAGGGTCTCGATGCGGTGCTGGCAAAGCATGGGAAGTTCTTTGAAGACCCCCTGTTCCAGCGCATCGTGCCAGCTCTAAAGATCGGCGATTGGGCAGAGCTCAAAGCTGACCTGATGAAGCGTGGCATGAGCAAGACTGAGGCTGGTAGGACTGCGGCTCAGACTATCAACGCCAAATACGGTGGCATCAACTGGGAGGCTACGCAGCGATCGCGCAACCTGCAAAATGCTCTCAAGAGCTTCATCCTCGCCCCCGACTGGCTTGAGAGTCATCAGAAGATTGCAAAGGGAATGGGGCGCGCGTTACGTGACCCCAGCAATCCGAAGGGCAAAGCCTATCAGCGAATGGCTGCGAACATGGTGGCTCAGTATACTGCTGCAACTGTCGTGAACAAGCAGTTGTCGGGCCACTACATGCACGAGAACGACTCGGGTCACACGCTGCAAATTCAGGCTGGAAAAACGAATGGAAAGATTCGATGGGTTCCAGTCTTCGGGACGGCTGCTGACTTTGCACGGCTGCCTGTAGATGCTGCTTTGGGCATCGCAAAGGGTGACTTCTCACAGCCCCAAACGATGATCAAGAATAGGCTATCACCACCTGCATCAGCAGTCATGCACGGAATCTCAAACACTGATGCTTTTGGCGCGCCTATTCTCGGGCCTGACAAGTTTGGTCGTCCACAGTCTGGCGCTACTCAGTTAGGTCGATTGGGGAGGGAAGTCACCGAGCCATTCACGCCCCCGTATGTGAGGGGTCCAATGGACTTTGCTACGGGTAGGGCTGGAGTTGAGGAAGCGATTCTCGAGAGCATCGAGGGTCCGGTTCGATACTCCCGAGAATCTACACGTAAGAAGTCTAGGAGTCCGTCTCGTCCTCGACGACCTCAGCGATAGCAACGATATCGGTTTCGACCTTGATGGTGGAGTAGACTACCAATACTCCACCTTCATCAAAGCCAATCTTCTCGATATCACCCGCTGCTTCGTTGTCAGCATCAGCGACTACCTTCTTGAAACTATCAATGGGGTAGTCGCCAATCTCAGCCACAATCTTTCTCGTCATTTCCACTTTCATGTTGTTTCCTCCCGTTGTAGATTGTTGTAACGGGCTACAACTTCGGGGACCAAAGTGATGTAGTCCTCGATATAGCCCAAACCCCGTCCCGCGATTACCTGCTTCTGCTCGATTTTCACCGCACGCGCAACGACTAGCGTATCGACAATCACCTTCAGCTCATCAGCATTGAAGTGACCCCAGAACTTCTGCAACAACTTGGTTTTCGTCGTAGAATGCTCTGGATGCGCCAGTAAAAATCTCAGAATTACTGCTGTGCCTTCCTTCGATGGCGACTTGCCCTGCGCTCCGAGTGCTACCTTCCTCGCACCGGGCACAAACGACATGCACTTGCGTATCGCCTCTGCTACATCCCGTTCGTTTAACTCCAGACTACAATCTCTGGACAGTGATACGAGAGTGGCAACCTTGAGGACTGAATCACCGAGGCGCTCAAGCATCCCGGTGTCGTCATCATATGTCCCACTATCATACTCCCTATACCAGTCATTGTAAAGCTGTTTCGCTGTCTTTGACCATACGAACTCACCCTTAGTCTGCGATAGCACCTTTAGTTGCTTCGACAGACTTTCGATTGAGACTATACCTTCGGGTCTCTCAGTCAGCGGATTCGAGTTAGACTTCACGTCGGCATGGATTACGAATGTTCTTGCGATAAAGCCCCCACCTAGTGCGTTCTGCGGAATCACATCCTTGAAATGTGTTTCGTTAGACGCACCTAGTAACGTCAAATATGGAGACTTCAGACTTTGTATCCCTCCCCCCTTGGTTGCATAATCCCATGCCTTTTCGTAGTAGTTCCTGTCATAGAGGTCCGTCAGAATGGTCAATGCCGAGTCGTTCTGAATGATGAACGACGCGAACTCTGACGCTACCAACATCCCACGAGCGTCCAGGATTGGGGGACCACCGTTATTCTTCGTTTTCGCAGTGGACAGCTCATTGATGATCCCCTCAATCGTCGTTCTCCCGCTGAATATCCTGGTGCTATTTACCTCTTCAACTAACGCCTTAGCCAATGCTACTGGCGGCCCTTTTCTCAGCCCTGACCTACCGACTAACAACACGTAAATGTTGGGATAGAGTTTATAGTAGAACCTATCCAGATACACGTTGTTTGCTACGACGGCAGAGATTGCCGCGAGACCTGCCCAGTAGTAATACTCACGAGGACTCTCAGAACCCTCGGTTGATGCGAGCAGGGTTTCAATCCAGGTCACTTCATGGTTACTCCTTTAGTTTTTCTGCTCCGTAACATGTTGGGCAGAGTAGGTGCGCCTTCCCAACTGGAACCCCACAAAGAACGCACAGCCCAGATGGATTGATATTATCCATTAGGTCTAATATCTCTCGCATCTTGGGAGAATTGAGCGCCTTTTCGAGTTCCTCAGCTACGATATCAGATAGGTTCTTCATCATGCCACCTGTTTCAAGTCCAGGTCATTCAACTGCTTGTAGTTCTGACCGAACTTGGCCTCACAGGGGATGATTAACTCACCACGCGATAACGTGCAATGCCTGAAGTCGATGGGTGTCTCGAACTCCTCCTTAATAATTCTAGCGTGTGGTTCGATTAGGTGATTCGGCGTCATAAAGACTAGAGCATCGTGTGCTTCTAGTATGATGCGAATACCCGGAACTCTTCGCCGCAGATTTATCGCGGCCCGCCGAATGTGGTCGGGGATGGTTGACTGAGGTATCTGAGCATAAGCCTCGCGCCATAGCTCGTCTCCCCAATGGTCACAGAACTGTCTAACCCTGCCAAACGGATTGACGAGGGTGAGGTTGTTCTCTTGTAGAGCTTGGACGATTTCCTTGTGGAATACCTCTCGAATCCACGGTGAGAACTCGTGGAAAGTGTCCAGCATTTTCCCTGCCTTCCACTCGCTGACAGGACTAATGTCGATGTTGTATTTCTTGGCATCTGTGTTGATGATTTCCATGAGCCGACGTTTCCGCATGTCGTAGTTCCCCGCATGGCGGCATGTCTTACCGACGAACCGCATCTCCTTCGAGATTTGGTTCATGGGGAAGTTGAAGAGCCATGTGGAGGTCAGCTTATGGATGTCTGTCGTGTTGAACAGCCTAAGAGTTTCCTCAGAACGTCCCAACAGGGCTACGACGCGCGCCTCAGCCTGGGACAAGTCAAACTCCATAATGGAGTGCCCAGGTTCAGCGATGAACATCTTGCGAAGCTCTGCTCCCATCTCCCCATGTTTTGACATGGTTTGAAATGCAAGCCCCATTTTGAACGGTCTGACGGGTGCCTCTTGCTTCTTATTCGAGCTTCTACCTGTCTCCGTGCCGCAAATCTGGATGGACGTTCTCATACGCCCGTCGAAATCACACGCAGCCTTGATATACGTGCCGAGAGCCTTATGCCAGCCCCTCAATTTGAGGATGAGGTCGATAGCCCGCTTGTGCTCAGGCTTCTTACAGACGTTAGCCTGTAATGCAGTTAGGGTATCTTCGTCTGTGCTTGTTTTAATCCCTTCAGGAGTTCTTTTGCCTCTCGCGGGGAGAGCGAAATCCTTATAGAGTAAGAGCCCCACCTGCTTTGGAGAGTTTGGGTTAACGTCCCACCCAACGATTGCTTCAAGCTCACGTTTTGCATCAACAATTTTTTGTTCATAGTCTTTAATCAGCTCCTTACGTTTCTCCTCATCGACTGGGAATCCCTCATCCTCCATGTCCCTGTAAAGATCGTGAAGGGGCATGACATGGTCGAAGAAGAATGACTGACGCCAGTTGGGGAATCCGGGTGGGTTTATCTCCCCCATTGCCTCATACAGCTGCTCGTGAATCTCAAAGGCGACAACGGCGTCCTTCGCATTGTAGTAGAGCAACTGCTCGCAGGGAGACTTCTTGATGTTGAACTCTTTACCTTCGTCCTTATAGTATGGCTCGTCAGTGTAGATGGATGTGAGGAATGCCTGGCTACGTGGAAGCTCACAATGGAGGGTATGAGCCGCCATCATGTTGTCGAACCAGGTGTTCTTGACAACGATACCACACGCGCGCCGGAGTTTCTCATCGTCAAACTTGAAGTTCTGACCGATGACCTGAATGTCAGGCTGTCCTAAGAACTCCATCAACATCTGCCACATGTAATCAAACTCGTGGTCGGCTATTCCAGACTCCTTATTCTGGAGCGCCCAGATGTCCATGAGAGGAATCGACATAGCGTGCCATGTGTTAAATGACAACGCGATGCAGACGGGTATCGCAGCGAGAACCTCAATATCGACCGAGACTTTCTTGAGATGCTTGTATTTCTCAAGGAAGCGCCAGACATCCACCCTGCTTCTAGCGATTTCGAGCGTGCGAGGTGGTAGTCTGAACTCACGAAACTGCGATTGTGCTACAGCCCGCTTGATATCATTCAAGATATACAGGCGGGAGCTGTATGACAGCACCTTCTCCTCAGTGTCCCCCGATCGAAGTAAAGCGGCCGGATGGATAGTTGGGAGGACTTTATAGTCCCCTTGCATGGCGCGCAAAATGGAGCCACGCCAAGTGAGGATGCCCGAATACTTTCCCGATTTTTTGATGTAGGTTCCCATCCCCGTTAGAGCTTTGAGGGACAGGTTCCCGAGAGCTAGGATGCAGTTGGGCTTGAGCGCGTTTATCTCCTCCCATAACTGAACCATCCCTTCCTCGACGCTATGGCCGATCTGATCTAAGCGTCGAAGATCATTCTGCGGTGGCCTATACTTGACGACATTCGTCACATAGACCTCTCTGCGATGTGTCCCGGCCTCCTCAAGTAACTCATTTAACAAGTTACCAGACGGGCCTGCGAATGGGCGGAGGAGTTGATCCTCCACCGCACCCGGAGCTTCGCCAACCACCATCAGTTTGGCGCTTGGATTACCCTGACCTGGGACGTAGTTACTCATCCTCTTTGATTGAATGAATCACGTTCGCCAAAGTGTCAACGAAGTCGTTGAAGGTTTCCTTATCCTTCATCACGACGTGAATGTCTATCAGATTGTGGAACACGTTCTCCACTTCCTCAGAGCAGTAGATGAGGAGCTTGCCATGCGCGTAGGCGTAGCCCGTCTCGAAGTGCCGACCGCCTGTCCCGCCACGATGATGTGACTTGGGATTGTAGAGCACGAAGTAATGAGCCTCGTCGATGTCAACCAAGTCCTTCTCAGCTTCTTCGATGAGCTTTTCCGTCGTCCAGTTGAGGTCGAAGTCGTTGTCGAGCCAACGGGAAGTAACCATGATGCCGCGCGTGCCCAACTTCTCTCGAAGCATTCTTGCGGCCGACTGAAGCTTGGAGTCACACGCGAGGTAGACTGTAATCATTTACTCCCCCTTGAGCCTTTTGACAATCTTCTCATAACGTTCCCGCTCGCGTTCGATGAGGATGAACCGACGGCCTGTTTCAAGGCAAGCCGATCCGAGAACTCCACTTCCCGCAAACGGATCGAGAATAATGTTCTGTTTGTGCGAGCAGTCCTCGAGTATGTCCTTGACCAGGTCCACTGGCTTTTCGTTAGGATGGATAAGACTTGCTGGAGGAACTGCGGCGAAACTTTTGACGCCTGATAACCGGGTTGGCGAAGTAAGGACCGGAGTGCCTTTCGCTGCGACAATGATAAACTCGAAGTCGCGGTCATACTCCCAGCTTTTAACTCCACGACGAGAGAGGGAGCCGGTCTTTCGCCAGATGAGGGGGGTTTTTGCGACGGAGAACCCAATTTTCTCGAGTTCACCCTTGACGTGGAATGTTGAGCCATCTTCCTCGATTCTTTCCCAGCCTACGTAATGTGGATAGTCCTCCATCCCGACGAAGATGTAGGAGATGCTGTTGTATTTGAGGACGCGATACATTTCCTTGAACACCGGGAAGGTGCGCGCGTCTCGCTTGAGGGAGGGGTCGAAGAAGTTCAGCCACGGCGGGTCCGTGATAACGCCGTCAATCGAATGGTCAGGGAAGGTTGACAATACCGCAGTGGCGTCGCCCAGGTATATCTCGTTCGAATCAATCTTCTTCCGGTCAGTCGACTCAACTCTATCAAGCTCCCGCTGTGCTTCTTGTCGAACAAGCTTGATTGCAGTCTTTCTGTCTTTGATGGCTCGCAGTGCGGGGTTGTTTCGGACTGCTCGGGCAAGGTTGATGTTCTCCGAAACGAGTCCCAGCGCCGCTCCAAGCTCATCGGCTGTATCCCTGACTGACCATCCTTTTTTCTCGACATCTCTCTTAGGTCGTCCACTGGGAACAAAGCCATGTTCCTCCTGTCTGAGGATGTGCAGCTTCTCTGTGAGGAGCGCCTGCTCATCCCATGGCAAATTGAAACGCTTGAGATTCTCGTGGCAACGGAGGATGTGCGCCTGCTTCTCTGAGACATCCTCGATGACGGCTTCAATCTCAGTCCACCCGATGAGTTGGGCCGCGCGGACCCGCTTCTCACCGAAGTTGAGGACGTAAGAACCGTTCACCGAACGAACGGATATCGGTTGTAGCTGTCCCTGCTCCTTCATGGATGCAGCAATCTCAGTGAGCTGGTCCGCGACGCGCTCAGCTATCTCATCCTCTGTCGAGGGGAGCGTGATTTCTGTGATTTTTATCTTCATCAAAACCATCCCGTATCCGGGTCGCAGACTCGCAGTCTGTCCAGATCCTTGTAGTATTCGTTGCGGTCTTTCCTCTTGCACTTGGCTGTGCAGTATCCATCTGATCTGAGGGATGACGAAGAATGCTTGCTCATGTCCATGAGCTTCTTACAGAACTTGCAGTATTTCTTTTTCTCCATCACAACCTCGTAAAACTTGGGGGTGAATCTCTCAACCCACCCCCAAGACCTTACTCCTCGTCGTCCTTATCTTCGTCGTCGTCTTCGTCCTCGTCGTCGTCCTCGTCAGCCTCACCTGTGAGAGCGGCGTCGAGTTCTTCGAGTTCCTTGTCGAGGTCAGCGCGTTCCTTGTCCTGCTGTTCCTCGATATCCTTCGGGTCGATCATCTTCTCGTTCATGATTACTCCTACTGTCAATTAGTGGCCCCCCGTATTGCGCCACACGGGAAGGGGGGCCGTGCAACCCGCGACAGTTCACCTCCTCAAGAGGCTAGTGGCGAACCGAACTGTCTAGCCCAGGCCTTCGACGGGAATCGACGAGGGAGCCGCACCCGAGTCACCCGACAGGGCAGTCGGCGCCCAATCGTTGATCTTGTTCGTGGGCCGACCCTGATACTTGTCGGTCACGACCTCGATGCGGACGGACTTCCCGCGGATGGTCTCGAAGTCGAAGTCCGAGCCTTCCTCTTCCGTCACCTTCCCCCCGAAGGCCTTGATGATGGGGACCGCGAGACCGGGAGCCTTCTCGGACACCCAAGTCTTGAAGGGAACGCCATCAGCGTCTCCCTCGTTGCCGAGCAGGTCGATGACGATGTTCTTGGACTGTCCGTCCTTGGAATCCTCGAGGGCGACCTTCGTCACCGTCGCGAGATACCAACCGGGGCGCACCGTCTTGGAGCGCTTGACGTCCTGCGGAGTAACCTGAAAACGCATACCCATTTCTTACCTACCTTCAAGTGATGGCACATAGTGCCGTTATGACCCCGATGCCTTTTATATCAGCGGGGGTATTACCCGTTACACCAGCTTTCTGATTGCCTCTCTTTCTTCGTTGGCCGCTGTTTGAGCTTCCCTCGCAGACGCCGCCTCTTGGAGCTTGATGCGATGCTCTGCGAGGTATTTCTGCACTTCCTGGAAGCCATTCTTCATCGTGACATCGAACGACACGGGAAGTGGAAGTGCAGTCTTGGCGAACTGGTCCCCCGTTGTCTGCGTATGAACGATACGCTGGCGCGTTCCAGCGGAGTCATTCGCAGCGCGAGTTTCCAGATGCCAAATCTCGTTGAAGTAGCTTGGTGCCATCGCAGCCGTCTTAGCACCGTAGGCTGCAATCGACGATGACTTCGAGACTTTCATGCTGTTGCCACTCCCGCTTGTCTCAAGTTTGGGGAGCGGGTGAGCGGTCCAAATCACATGGCATGGCAGAACTTTGGACACATCCAACGTCTGCGTAACCAGTGTTGTCTCACCCTTATACTCGTCGAAGTCGGGGACAACCAAGCCGCCCTTGGACTTCAGCGGATTCTTGTTGGCTTGTGCTGATGCGGAGCGCACATCCAACTGGAACGTCACGCATGTGACTGAGAACGAGGTGAAGCTATCCAGAACCACCGTCGCATATGGGCAGTAGTCCTGAAGCGCGTTGAACTCGTCAGCGAACTGGATCAAGTCCTTGATGTGGACGGGCTGGCCGTTGGCATCCTTGAACTTGGTCTCCCTTGCGCCATAGATATCGTATTCAATATCCGTTCGCTTGGGGAAGAATAACTTGAGCACGTCAAGTTTCGAGCCGTCGAACATGAAGAACTTGACAGGGCCGGGGAAACTGCCAGCGAGCACAGTCTTCCCGACTCCGTTATCGCCCTTCAGCATGAGCATGAGGCGTCCACCTAGCACGATGTCACTTGTCCTTGGCACGATACTCCTCTGCCACTTCGCGCTCGACCTTCGTCAGTTCCCCGCCCCATCCACTGAAGCAGAAGACTGGCTCCCTACCTGTGAGCTTACGATAGGCTTCCACGACAGCCTCTCGCATGGGCCGGTCTGAACCATCTGGCAAGTCGGCGACCTCATCAATCTTGCACGTCCAGATTTTCTGTTTCATTTGTCCCCCACAACAACCTGAGCCTTGAGAAGTTCGACGGTGTTCTGGAACGCGCGCTCCAGCAACTCCGGCGAGGGTTCGAGCTTGTATACGGTTCCCGAACGTCCCATGCCAGCCATGACGCAATCGACGATGAGGTCGAGCACGTCGATGAGGTTCACGTCCTTCGGGATGCCGTCCGCCTGGAACAGGTGGTGACGATTGAGCATGCGATGTGCATCCCACCACGTTGTCTGGGTGAACCCAGTCACGAAGTCCCGATGGAATCCGTCGATGTCCGACAGTTTGTCGAAGTCATGACGACCTGCTGCGCGCACGATTTCCGCTGCGAAGAACGCGAGTCCCTGATGAACGTCGCCGAGATGCTGGAGTGAGCTTGCGAGAAGCTGGTTCCTTGTCACCTTGGTGTAGTCGCACGTTCTTGTGTCCGCTGTCTGACTCTTCTGAATGTAAATCATCCCTTGTCTCCTTCTTCGGGTAGCACTCTTTACAGATGAAAACTGACCAGCCTCCTCGTTTGTCCTTCCTCTTTCCACACTCCCGACAGGTTCCACCCTGCGCTCGATACCATATTACGCGCAGGAGGCGCACTATGTCCTCATCGTGGAGGTATGTCCTCTGGATGGAGTAGATGATGCCATCGACGGCGCTGGGCAATTTAGGCTTTGGTATGCGCAGCTGCCTGTCTTCAAGCTCACCGAAGTTCTTGTCACCGAATCGAAGCTTCAGAAGAGATCCCTCCCAAGAATCTCATCGAGCCTGTCCTCGATAGACATGACCTTCTGCTGTTCCTTCGCTCCGTCGTCCTTCGTGTCACTATACTTCCGAGACCTGCAATTGTTGCAGACAGGCTTCGCAAGGTAAGTTGCCTTGTAGGACATCTGGAACGGAGCCGTGCAGTTCCAGCAGATTGACTGGTTGCCAACCACCATCTCCCGCGAGACATGATGGGTGCAACCTTCAATCTGGCACTTGAAGATGAAGTATGGCTCCTCTCCACTCTTGCGAATGTTGAAGCGCCGATACTGGTGAATGTGAGTCGCTTTTCTCCTCTTAGCCATTTATGTTTCCTTCGCAGCATCCCGAGTATGGGGACTCCACGGTTCTCCGACGTAAAAGTTGGTCATCAATTTGAATTCGCGCACCTCGGGGATGGCTTCGCAGACCTTCTGGAATATGCATCCCGAGTATTTGTCGCACGATGTAAAGTTCGGCGGGAAGTATCCCGTGTCGATGTAGTTGACGAGCACCCGAGTCCAGTAGATTGCCTGCTCTTTCCATTCCTCGATGATGGGTGAGTTGTAGGAGAGCATTACCCTCTGGAACCTCTCTTGTTCCCCGAGCGTTTTCTGGAAGCCGATGCGATTGACGATGAAGTTGCTCGAATCGGTTGCCCATGCGTATCCCATGAACTGATTGGACAGCTTGCTGGGAGTTGATCGCCTTGACGCAGTTTTATGGTCAGTAACAAAGATTCCATGTGGGGTCTTAGTGATGAGATCAATGACTCCCTCATACAGAACCCGCAGACCTTCTTTGCCTTCGACATCTTCTCTCTCATAGAGCACCTTGGAGAACGGTCTCTCTATCTCAAGCGGCTCCCAGCCATCGCTCTGATACCACAGCGCGTATGACTTGAACTGCTTGATGTTCTCGTCAACCGTGGACTCGTTCAGGTCCATGTCAACTGATGCACGGCGCGCAATCTCCACGGCCTCGTTGACCGTATCGTAGGGCTTGTGCCCATCCTTGCGCCCCTGGTAGTAGTGCGCCAACATGCGGTGCATGAGGTCGCCCTTCTCCAGAGCTTCAGCCTTCTCTGTCGGTCTCCAGTTCTGTAGGAACTCCAATCTGACCTTCCTTGGGCATGAGCACAAGGTGTTCAGAATCTGGGAGTCCAATGCTATGGTTCTCATTCTGCCTCCCAATCAACCTGAATGAACTCCTCATCGCGGTCTACGCTTGAGAGCGGCATGAGCGACGAGTTGGCAATCAGGCTAACCTGAAACTGCGTAGCCGTCGCGAGTGACTCTCGCAACTTCTGAGTGAACGTCTCGGTGTGCCCGTTCAGCACGCTGCGGTCACGAGTTAGTAGGCCGATGAAGTCTCGAACGGTAACAATCAATGTATGCTTCACCACTGCGGGTGGATGTTGAACGTGCTTCATGTCTCCTCAGTTTACACAGATGGGAAAGTGCGCCAATGACGCAGTTAAAAAATCTTCACAGTCTTGTAGGGTTCCTTCATTTGCGAGGAACTCATTCAAACGAGAATCCCACGGCTCAACCGTGAACTCATCCTTCTTCAGTCGCTCCGGTAGATGTGGCGAGTCAGCAAGATCAAAGAATGCTTTAATCTGACTGTCGCGCACAAACTGGTAGACACCCAGGCCATGACAGCACTCGGAGATTTTATGGAAGTGCGCCTTGCCGTGGGCCACACCCATAAATACCCCGTATTTGTTATGCCTGACCTGCTGCATACTACCTCGTCGAGAGAGTTGACTTCTCAGCCTTCGGGAGCACCGTATAGTGCAGTCCCTTGTGCTCGTTCCACTCCTTCACGACGCCCTTCTGACCGAAGCATCCCGCTGGAGTGCAGTTGAAGAAGAACCGCGCATAGTTCCCGATGACTGCAAAGTTCTCCTCGTCAGCATGCGCGCACGCCTTAAAGAAGTCTCCCTCGATGATGGCACGCAGGAAGTCTCCAACTGGCCATCCGTTACGGACGTAGTTGATGATGCTGCCGTGCATGTAGCCGGGAATCTGATACTTCTCAAGATCCTCGGTGAGCTTGTCGATCGGGTAGTCCTTACGATGGTCACTCATCTTCGTCGTCCTCCTCGTTTAACCGGCGTGCCCGCAGTTGTTACAGACGTTACCGTCCCACTTGTTGCCGCAGCCTGGACAATCATTTCCTCTTGCTGCTCTAACACCCTTTCTTGGTGCTTGAGGTCGAGCGACCTGGATATCGGGATGCTCGGCCCTCCAGTATTTGCTGGAGATTTCTCCGCAGACGGTGAGAAACTTCTCAGGAGACGCTGCAAGGACGATTGCGATATCATTCTCCTTCCATCCCTTCTTCTCAGCGTATCGGCGAATCCACCAACCTCTTGGGAGTCTCTTGACTTCCTCGAATCTCCCGCAGCAAACATGGCCCGAGATGCCCAAGCTCAGGTCCGGGAGCTTCCCAGTTGCATACTTCTCTGAGTATGCCGATTCGGGGTAGACCGTGATAGTCCACCCCGATTCGTGACAGCCAGTGCAACACGCGCCCACCTGGAAGTCGGCGCAGTCCATGTGCCAAGGTTCCCCGCTCATGTCCTCACCCGCACGGCTTCACAGGGACAGCGTTCGCACGTATGAGGGAGCACGTATGAGAAGAACCGCGAGATTGTCAGCTGGTTCCTCGTCTCATACTCACCGCAGTCATGGCATAGAATCCTGATTGACTCAGGCCTATGCTTCCGCTTGGTGCTACTCGCGACCTTCTTCTCGAACACGAGTTGTTTTCTTCCCTTCTTCATATCCAAATCTGCTCCCTGTCGGTGTCTTGGCGTTGTAGATACGCTCCACGATGGCTTCCTGCTTCTCACTCAGCGTTCGTCCCGCTTTGTGCTGAAGTATGATGGAGCGGATGAACTCCTCCTCCCACTCTGTGAGGTTGAGTCCGTGATCCTGGATGCACTGGATCTGATGCTTGACGATGTTATCGCTCATGAAATCCCTTCACAATCTTCTTCACGTCAGCCTGGACACCTTCGGAGCAAGTGGAGAGGCGCACCCACTCACCCCTGCTGCTCTTGTAGATGGCATCCCCGGGGGCATTCTCAGTAGCAGCCTTTGACTGTTCCCCTTCGATATAGTATGGAAGGCTGCTCATGATGATGCCCCACGCTTTGATGTAGATGTAGTCGCTCGGTTTCATTTTGGTCTCGAAGTTGTTAAGGCAGTCTGAGCACTTGTCGCAGACATCCCCATGTGACTGATCGAATGCCCAACAATCACATGGGTTACCACAGCCGCAACAGAAGTGAATCATTAAGTGTTCACTCGCTGAACAGTTTCAGCACCCGGTCCTTCATCCCTCGGAGGCGCTCAGTTTCCTTCCGAACCTTCGGGAGATGCTCCTGAACGAGCTTCATCGCAGCGATGGCGTCGCTGATGAGCACATCCAACTGCTCGAAGTCGTCGTTGACGTTCCGCGTGGGAATGTGATGCGTCTTTCCACCCGTCTTGGAGAGCTTCCCGATTGCCTGAGCGATTGAGTTCTTCGAGGTCTGGATGCCTTCGCCCTTGGCGAGCTTGAACAGGCGCTCAGCTTCCTTCGAGATGGTGCCGCGCTCCTTGTAGCTCTTGGCGCTGTCGAACTTCCGTGCAATGAAGTCCTTGAGAACTCCAGCTCCCACTCTATCCTTTGAATTAACCACTACTGTCTCCTCGATTGCCGATTCACTCGGCTTTTCCTCAGTTACGATTGGCGTAGATGCGATGAAAGCTTCCGTCTCCCGCTCTAATTCTTGTTTCGGCGCCTCGATAGCGTCGGTCTGCAAGAACTCGGACAACAACTCTTTGATTTCCCGAGTTTTGAGCATCGGAAACTTGATGGCGCGCAGCGAGTTAGCCGCGACACCAAGTTTCCGAGCCGTGGCATGCGATACCCATCGGTTATACATGATAACCTTGACGTTCGTGGGCACCTCACGCCGTCCGATTGCATCATCATGGTCATCCCAGATCAGTATCTGGGGATGATTGGCGATGGGATCGGGAAGCTCAGCCATCCCGCCACCCACGATGAGTAGCTTCCCGCCTGTCTTGAGTAGCCCTGCTACTAGTTGTGGTGTGCTCATCATTTCAAGCCTTCGTGCTGGTAGTATCTCTGGTAATGCGCGAGAGCGGCGATGAAGCACTGATTCGCCATCTTGTGCCATCCCATCGACTTGAATCGCAGCCACTCTCCGATTAGAAAGTCAAAAGTTTTATCAACTTCCAACATCACAGCCCTCTCTTTTTCTCCCACCTATAGATTGCGCTATCGATTCGACCGATGTTAGCGATGAACAACCCGATGAGCGCGAATGCCGTCGGGATGGCGAGAATCATGAGGCAGTTATGCGCCATGACTCCCCAGAACCTCAACCTTCGTCGCCTCGTGGTAGCCCTTCCGAGCCTTGTTGATGGCATCCCCCTCAGACCTAGCCACGACAGTTACCGTGACCTCGTTTCCGTTGGGAAACCACATCTTGACGATGTAATACATTACTCGTCCTCTCCGACGATAGCCTTGAACTCCTCGGGGAGCAGGCCGGTGAGCAGGAACTCCCTCTCATCGGGGCTGAGGAAGTAGAAGGCGTCCTGGATGAACATGCCCCGCATCTGCCACTGGAACCATGCAGTGCTCAGGTCGTGAATCTCTGCCTTGACGACCATGAAGCTCTTCTCGGTCGCATCCCTATTCAGGAGCGCGATGCGAGTTTCCACGTCGCTGATCTCAGTCAGCTTATACAGCTGGCCGAAACGGTTCTGTCTGCTGATGTTCACCTTCACTTCTTGCCGCCCTTCTTCGCTTCTTCGATGACTTCCGCGAGCCTTCGATCGTTCGCTTCGTTTCCTCGTGCGAGGCGCTCCGCGAGGTTCTTCGCTTCGGTCTGGGCGAACTCCACGATGCTGATGAGGTCGGCCATCGTGAACTGGTAAGCGATATCACGGGAGTTGAACCAGAACTCGGTTCCCTCGATCTCGATGGCTCCAACGTGCGGACCCTCATCGAGTTCTCCGTCGATAATGTCGTAATACCCTCTGTCCGCTTCAATGAACTTCAGCATCATCTGTCTCCTTTTGAGAAGCTTCATGCCTCTCTTTCAACTCTCCACTATGAGGGCTGAAAGAGAGGCACCGGGATAATACCCGATGCCCCTATACTCTCACCGAATACGGTTTGAGCGACCTTTGGTAAAGAGGATATCAGCGAGTTCCTTCATGAGACTCTGCTGCTCCCAGTGAACACTCTTACCATCGAGAGTCTGCTGCATGATGCTGCGCTTCTTCTCGACCAGCTCAGTGAGCCACTCATCGATGGTGCCAATTGCGATGAGGTAGGCGGCGGTTATCACGCCACCCAACGAGCGCTTGATTTCAGTTCCAGGCCGTGGGAATCTCGCTTCAGCCTGCTCCTCGTTAGCCGGGTTCCACTGGCGCTCCAGTATCAGACAGTCTGAGCAAAACTGGAGGTTCAGTCCTTCGCCAGCCGCCAGAGTTGAAGCCACCATCACACGGCACTCAGGCGAACGGAACTTCTCAACTTGCCGGGCGCGCTCCTCGACAGGCATGTCTGAAGTAATCTCAGCCGCCGAGCCAAAGCCGCCATCTTCGAGGGTCTTATTGAGCTTGGCGATAACGGCCGCACCCACCCTCTTGTGATGCACGAAGATCGTGAGCTTCCGCGTTGTGCTGAGCAAGAACTCCTCGGCGTAATCAACGGCGGCCTGTGACTTCGCAATGCCCGTGATGTGGCGCATCTTAGCGAAGTAGCCCAGGATGTTCGTGCTCTCCCCGAAGTCCGGCTCCTCTTCGAGACCCTCGTAGTATTTGCAGAACTCCTTCACCACCTCGTTGTATGCTTCAGCGAGTCCCTCTTCCATCTCCACCTTGCGGAACTGCCGAAAAATCGGTGGAAGATCAGGGAGCACTTCTTCTCGGAGGTATCTGAAGATCCAGTCCTTCGTCTTCGCCTCGAATGCCTTCGGGTATTTCAGGCCGTATGCTTTGTAGCCATCAAACACCACGTCGTCTCGAAGGAACTTCGCCTCGCTCGGGAACTGAGTAGGATTGACGAAGTTCAAGATGCTGAAGTATTCGCCAGCATTGTTCTTGATTGGCGTGCCGCTCAAACCACGGCGGTATGGCACCTTCGAGAACATCTTGCGGATAGCCATTGTTCGCTGGCTCGTGGAGTTCTTAATCATCTGGCACTCATCGATGGTGACAGACTTGAACTGCGCGATTTCCGCCTCGGTCCACTTCAAGTTTCGCACCATGTCGATGGACACGATGACAACCTTGAAGATTTTCGTATAGGGCTTCTCGCTCGATGTGTAGATGACCTGCGATGGCAAGCCAGCCCATCTCGCTACCTCGCCCAGCCACTGGAGTCTGAGCCCGCTCTTGACGATGTAGAGAGCGGGAAGCATCTTGGCCTTGTTTCGCAGGAGAACGGCCAAATCGCAGACCGTTTTGCCGAGACCCATCTCGTGCGCGATGATGGCCGAGCCACCAGCAGCTTCCACCATCTCCACCGTCTTAATCTGGTAGTCGAAAAGCTGGCGACCATCTTCTGAGATGATTTCCTCAGGCGACGGCGGTGCCAGAGCGTTACGGATGATGGTATGTCCGCATGCGAGCTTGATGAAGAGCTCGTTGATGACGCGAGTTGACCGCTCCTGCATCGCAGGCTTCCCACAATGTGGGCACTTCAGTTTGATAATCGTGCTGCTCATTAGCGCACCACCTTCACAACCTGAAAGTGGGAGGCTGGCGCGAGGCACAGACCCTGCTGAGCGGGAGCGTAGATTTGCCAGAACGTCTGTTTAGGCGCCCAGGGTCGCGTGGTCGGGTCTCCGATGCCGAGCACGAGATCGTTCTTCTCATACCAGCACGAGGCGCGCACACAGTAACGCCGAGTAGCCATGAGCACGTATACCTTTGCGGCCCGATCGAGCACGCGCTGGTATTGCGGATACTTATCCGCCAGGTCTTTCTTATACAGAGCTTCGAGCATCGCGTAGTCAGTCATTTAGTCAGTCCTCTATCAGAAGGTTATTCAGTGATGATGAAGTTGATGAGAAGGTCGGCATATTCAATAGCCGCCTTTACCTTGCGTTCCTTCGGTGTCTCCGATGAGTTAGGTCTGGCGTTGATGGGAGTCTCAAGCATCTGGCCGAGCAAGTAAGTTGCCACAGCCAGACGCACGAGGGGCTTATCCGATGAGTCGATGGAGAAAGTGTTCACGGTTCGAACTATTTCCTGAAGCGCGCGATTACTTCGGAGATGTTGGCCGGAACTTCGATTCCCTCTTCTTTGAGGTTCTCGATGATGACCGCATCCTTGAACTTCAGGCCGCAGAAAGTCTTCACGATCTGTTCGAGCTTCGTGAGTGCTTCCTTTTTCTTCGCGGGAGCCTTGTGAGCTTTGGGCTTGCCCTTGAGAGTGTAGAACTCGGTGTCCTTATCCCTCAGGAGCTTCAATTCGGCGGGAGTCGCATGCTGGAGCTTGTCCTGATAGACTTTCTTCAGGCCCAGGTCTTGAATCTTGAAGCGACGAACCATGCGATTGAGAAGATGGCGACGAGCCATGATCTTTTCGAGGCTCATGGGCGCGCCAGCTTCCACAGATGCGTTGAACACCTGCGCGTATTCATCATCAGGCTCCTCAGTGTAGGAGCCAGCATCGGGGAGCGTCTCAGCTTTGGACGCCCATTCGAGAAGCTCTTTCACATCGAGGCCCGAGTTGAAATCGTTGAGCTTCGGAGCGATGATGGAGCTGGGTTCTTCGGGGTTGACCACGTGAGCGAGAGGCTCGGGGATGGGGAGCGTCAGGCGCTCGTTGACCGGCTTCATATAGTTCGGGCCGCTGATCGCCACGCGCGCACGAGCATTCGCTGCTTCCATATCGGCGATACGCTGCTGAAGTTTGGCGGCCTTCAGAGCTTCGTATTCAGCCCGCTCCTCATCAGTGAGAGGCTGGCCGATGCTGTTCAGTTGTGAAGCAGGCACCATATCCAAGCCGGGGATGTTGGCGGGATTGGGGATCGAGGCGTCGCGCACGAAGCCTAGCATCTCATCGAGAGTGAAATCTTTTTCTTTGCTCATAAATCAGTTCCTATCAGGGAATGGTTATCGGACGAACGGAACGAGGCGACCACGCATATCGACGATTACGAGATTCTTCCTCGTATGCCGATGGTCATCTTCAGGCTGAGCGTTGATATACGCGATACAGGCTTCGAGGCTTCCCTTGAAATTGTGCCCACGCGCACCCGGCCCACGAGTGCCATGCACATACTGACCGCGCCAAATCACGAGACAGTCGCCTATTTCTTCCCTCGCGATTGGGCTTACGAGATCCTTGAAGATGTCCATTAGTGCTTCACCATATCGCGAGATGAGGCAATAATCTGCATCTCCATCGTGAGCGACCAGATGATGATGGCCGTCATACGCGGGCTGATGTGGAGCTTGTAGCACATCTCGATGGTTCGAGCGGTGGAGCGCGCAACATCAGTTGGCTCGTATTCCAGGACTAGCTCAGGATATTCGAGCTTCTCCAGTTCCTCTAGCACACTATCGACAAATCTCATGAGAATCACCTCTAAAGTTGCCCGGCACCGTTCAGATGCCGGGCGTATAAACTACCGAGCGTTGATTTCGTCCTGCGCGACCTTGATGATGCGCTCGATGCTTCCCAGCTTGCGGCCCGCCTCATGCGCGGCTTCAATCTGAGAGTTGGCGCGTTCGATCGTGATAGCGCCCTGATTGAAGTGGTTCAGCGCCATTTCGACGTATGCGCTGAATGAATCTCCGAAACTGTCGGCGCGCTCGATGGTTTCGCGCACAACGCCTGCTCGTATGCTGATGTTCAGCGAGATTTCCTGGTCGTCACGATTCTCAATTGGCATTTACACTCTCCGTATAGCTATCAGGCTACTGTGGACGCCTCGTATGCGGTAACTTCGTATACGTGGGCGTATGGCTTGCGCCAGCACTCAGCTTACCACGAAACCGTTCACCAGGTCAAGCCCTGCTAAACTACTGCAAACAAAGGACTTGCGGCACCGTGTCTCAAAATGGGACACTTCCCCTAGTCTCAGGCTTCGCATACGTAGCTCACCGTATACGCTCGAGATTTCCGTATAAATGAGCAAATATATGTGAATATGTATGCACCGTCGTGAATAGTATTCATGTTTCTGCGGTTTCATGCCAGGTTATTGCATAAAATATGTTGGGTTTTACTACATTATACATCCGTGAACACTTCGAGAATGGACAGTGAACAGTTAGGTGTATTGAAAGTAGACGGTTTTTGTGGGGGGCTGCAAAATAAAGCATGTCGAAAGTATGTGGTATTTAACTTATACGCATGTGAAAAGCATGTGCTTTTTATGGTGCCTGGAAAGTGTTCACGCCAATGTTTATAGGGTGAAAAAAGTGTTCACGGCGAAGCCGGGGAGTCTCTCTCCCTATATGGGTAGGGCTGTTTCCGCATGTTATACATTTGTATATACATTTCCGTATAGTTCTTGTTTGTAAAAAATAAAAAAAATTATAAAAAAACAAAACATACGGAAGAAATTGTCCTAAAAAGGAGACACTTGGGGTCTGGCATAGGGGGACCGGATAGGGAGAGGGATACCCCATACAGGCGTGAACACTTTTAAGTTGTTATAAACAAAAGGCTTACAGGTTTCCCTTATAGTAAAAAGCACATACAGGAGACATCGATTTCACATCCCATATCGTAAAAAGCACATAAGTTGGGTTTTCGTATACGGAAGCGTGAACAGTTTTAAAAGCGTTCATTGCGCGCGTGGGCTGGAACGGCCAGAAGTGCGGGACCAGGTAGCAAAACGCGAATGAACGGTTTTAAGGTGCCTCGAACAGTTTTCTAGGCGAATACCTAGGGACATATACGGCAAAACCCTTATACGTAGGGGTTAAATATACGGCGTCTCCCGCTCATGTCCCCCGCTTATATTAGGCTTCGCATGCGCGGCGACCCTCAGAAATAGGCCTATTTATACGTGGTTTTTGGGGCGCGGCCCGTGGGAGTGCCTGGAACGAGAACATTAGCGTTTTTGCGCCTGTTTTTGCACCGTTTCCCAGTTGACAGACGGGCCGCGCTATGAGACAATTCTTGTGTCGCCGGGGAATCCTCTTCGGCGCATGCGGAAACCGACAGTGGAGAGAGACACTTATATGAGTGAACAGACAGTGGAACAGAACGTGGAGCAGGTCGAAAAGACTGCCGTGGACCCGAAAGCCGTGGTCTATCTGGCGGCGACCGATGAGCGCATCGAAGAGAAGTTGCGCGCCTCCGTGGAGTCCGGCGATATCCGGGCGTCTATCGATACGGTAGACGTCAAGGTATCGGGAACCGGCGACACGAAGAAAACCGTATCAGGCGAATACGTCCGATACGAGGCACTCACAACGGCCGGTCAGCTTGCGCTCATGGATGGCGTATACGAGTTGCACGAAACCAAGCCGTCGTGCATGGGACGGTTCAACTATGCGGAGGATCTCTACCGTCGTGGTCTGGTCCGCACGGCCCTGCTGAAAAAGGCGGAGGGTCCAGAGAAAGCGATCGAACGTGGGATCAAGGGTCTTATGGCGGCTGGCTTCTCGGAAGCCAAAGCCATCAAGACGGTTCTCGCGGGACTCATCGAAGAGGGAGAGCTTCCGGCGGATTACGTCTACAGCAAGTAGGCGCATACGGGGCCGGTCCTATGATGGGACCGGCCCACTTCAAACCCCTGATAGGAGTTACGAGCATGAAAGCATACGAGTTAGTTGACGGTCCCTCAGAGCAAGTCACCATTTCCCCTGCCGAGTCGCGCGGTATGCGCGTTCGCGCGTCCTACTCTTTTCCTGCCGGATACGCGGGCGATATCCATACGGTAGCGCGGGATATCGCGTCCGGTTCCCTCATGTCGGCGGCCGTTATTGAGACTGCCGTTATCACTGAGACTCGGCAGATTGTCATTCAGCGCATGCGGCAGGTGAGCAAGTGAGTCCGTTTCTGGCGGACCTGCCACAAGCCGAGAAGCATGCAGCACTCAAGGCTATCGTGACACTCTGCGCGGCTGACATTCCGTATGAAGTGGCTGAGCGTATGGTGTGCCGTCAACTGTTCGAGGATCGCATGCTGGCACTCGAACGCATGGCACTAAGCATGCGGCGCGTCGTGCGCGGCTGACCTGCCACTAATCGACCTGGACTAAGCCCGGCCCGTATGCCGGGCTTTTTTACGCATGCGCCAGCATGTATTGACATCAATACAAGTAGACATCCTAACTTGTATTGACAACCATACAACTCCATACATGTATTGACATCAATACAACCAGACCGCATACCCCCCACCAGTATATTTACGGGTCCCATGCGGTAACCCGGGGAGGGCGAAGCACTTATAAAGCCTGCGCCTGTCAACATTTGAAAAACGTAAAGCTCCGTATAAGTGAAAAATCGGGGGGTGCCGTGAACGCTTCCATCCAGCGTGAACACTTAAAATCATTAGGAAAAACGATGAAAATAGTTCTTGACATTAAGTGTTCGATCGATTACGCTTTAAAGGCTTTCGCCGAACTTTTTTATAAACGAACCCGTTATGTTTATCTCAGAAACTGAGAGCACATCTCGCCTCGATAAGTCGAAAGACTTGTGGTCTATCAGAGATCGGCGCTCTGCGCCATCGAAACCGGCTTCGCCGATTCCTTCAGATGGAAACGGGTCCCCTATTTCAGAGGCACCCACGCAACCTGTCGAAAAAGAAGAGGAAACTGTCGAAGCCTCACCAAAGCTGGACGCCGACGCGCTCAAAGCCCTGGACGATATCCTCATCCCACCATCTCCCCGCGGACGACCGAAGGGTCAGCATAACAGGTCCGACAATCTACGAGCCACAATAGGAGTGGCTTCAAAAGTTCTCGGTGGCCGCGCCACAGACCAGCTCTTTGATGCTGGCGCGCAAATGCCCTACGCCTACGCTCAGGGGAAAGTCAGCGTGGGTGGAGAGGTAAAAGAGGATTTGGTCCTGGAAGTTAAGGACCAACAGGATGCCATCCGCAATCTCGCTTTCAATCGTCTCGTCAAAACGCTAGGTTTGATGGACGATGAGAAACTTGAGGCGGTAACTGACGTTACGAAGCTCGCTAGAGTTGGTCGGGACCTCTCATCTATCGTAGATAAGGTGACGCCTAAAGCTGAGAACAATACTCAGTCGGTCCACTTCCACGTCTTTCGGCCAGAAGCCAGGCCGGAGCAATCATACGAAGTCATCGACTTGGTGCCGACGAAGTTGGCTTCACAGCATCAGTTAGACGCGCACGACCAATGATTTGAGTCCCTCGGATGAAAAGGATGGAAGGCTTGCCCCGAGCTAACTATCTGATGGGACATTCGGGGGGCTCAAAACATTTCAGAGCGTGAACAGTTAAAGGAGATAGCATGCCAGGAACACCAAGAACCATCACAGGAGAAGGGCTGGTCAGGAAGCTTGTCGGCATCGGCTTCGCCATCATCAAGCTCGACGACGAGGACGGGAAGCGTGGAGAATGCAAGGCGTTTGCAGGAGACCACGTATGCGAAGTCACCACCAAGCGACCGGCGAAGTATGGTGACAAGGAGTTCGACATCCTGAAGGCAGAGTTGGACCCTCCGGGAGAACAGGTCGAAGTCACTCGTATCTGTCGCTTCGTTCTCACTCCCGATGCGGCGGAATCCCTCGGAGTCACCCTCGAAACTGCGACGGGCGTCGATTCTGCTGGAGTCTGGACTCCTGAAGGCTCCGAAGCTCCGCTGACTCTCGCTGACATGACCGGCGTCGTCGCATCACCAACCACTGCATGGGTCGACGGTCAGCACGTCGTCCTCGGTGACGGTTCATCCGCATACTGGGATGGAACCGCATGGGTGGCTGGCGTTGCTCCAGGAGAAGCACCAGTCGTGGCAACCGGAGCGACGGCGGGTTCCCCCGGAACATTCACTCCATCGGGAGCAACTGCACCAGCAGACCTCGCAGGTCTGGCGAGCGTTGTCGCGACCCCTCCCACTCCGTGGACAACCGGACAGCACGTCATCCTCGGAGATGCGAGTCACGCATCGTGGAACGGGACCGCATGGGTGGCTGGTGATGGTGTCGCCGTCGGGACACTCGGTGCCCAGTCTGCGAAGGAGAAGGTCTACGAGTCGGGCAAGTCGAAGATTCTCCAGACGAAGTGACGAACTAACGAACTGACGGTGGAGACGGTGCGAAGGTTCCGTCTCCACGTTCCCTGAGAGGACACATGACAGATACGGAATACATCGTCGAGAAGGACACGACGGTCAGCTTCACCATCCAGGATGGTCCCATAAAGGAAGTCGGCGTCAATGGGGTGCAGATTGACGAAGTCATTCGATGGGCCAAGGTGAAGATCGAGGGCTTCAACGCCAACTTCCCATGTCGTGAGAACTCGATGTGCATCACGAAACTTGATGAGGCTCTCCTGTGGCTTCTCAAGAGGAAGCTGGACCGAGAGGCGAGGGGCGTCGAAGGACTGAACAAAGTCTGAACAAGGAGCAGGGATGCGAAACTATCACGTAGTGTTAGCGAGCGGAGCGGAACGAAACATCAAGGCGAAGTCCATCGCTGTCGAGGAATCGGGCGCGCTCACATTCTGGAGTGAAGCGAGTCTCGAAGGCACCGAGAGCGAGAGTGGAATCGTCGTCGCTTACGCGCCCGGCGTCTGGGTGGCTGTCGAAGTGGAACGACAGGATGACAAGGGCTACGGTGACAATAGCCCAGAGCGTCCGAAGCCAGTCAGGAAGTAGATGGCTCTAGAAGTAGTCTCGAGAGCACTGAAAATCTGGAAGCCCAACCCTCGTCAGGTTGACTTCATTCAGATTCCTTTCAGTGTTTTCGAGGCACTTTACGGAGGGGCGGCTGGAGGTGGGAAGTCTGAGCTCTTGCTCATGCTTCCCATCATTTACGGGTTTCATGAGATATCTGGCTTCAGAGGCATACTGTTTAGGAGGACGTTCCCTCAACTTGAGGAGTCTCTGATACCACGAAGCAGGGAGTTCTACAAACATCTCGGCGCAACATACAACGACACGAAGCATCTCTGGACGTTTCCATCGGGGGCAGTCATAAACTTCTCATATCTCGACAAAGACCAGGATGCGCGCGACCACGACACGGCTGAGTATCATTACTGCGGATTCGACGAACTAACGGCATTCACCTCGTTCATGTATACATACCTGACTTCGCGTGTCAGGTCAACATTAACAGGGGTGCCAGCAATTATCCGAGGCGCAACGAACCCAGGTAACATCGGACATGTTTGGGTGCGTGACAGGTTCGTAGCACCGGCCCGTGATGGGAACGTGATTCTTTATGACAGCATAGCAAGAAGTAAAAGGATCTTCATTCCAGCCAAGCTGACGGATAACCCGCAGCTGATGGAGAAGGACCCCACCTATATCTACCGTCTACGTCTACTGCCAATCGCAGAGCAGAAGGCTAAGATCGAAGGAGATTGGTGGACATTTTCAGGGCAGGTATTTGACCAGTATCGAGAGCAGCCATACCCAGACGAGCCAGCGACCGCGTCTCACGTTGTCGAGGACTTCGAGCCGCCTGCCTGGTGGCCACGTATTATCGCAGCTGACTGGGGATATGCTGCTCACACATGGGTCGGATGGGCCGCAATCAGTCCGGACTCACGCTGTTTTATTTATCGCGAATACTGCCGTAATCGAGAGGACGTATCTGTCTGGGGAGCCAACATACGGCGTGCTTCTCAGTATGAGCTGACTTCGATAGCGGCAAAGGTTGTTGACCCGTCAGCTAATCAGAAACGCGGGGTTAAATCGGTATATGAACAGCTGATAGAAGCGACGGGATGGTCGGATTGGGAACTCGCGGACAACGACCGCATCGGTGGGAAGATTCTGGTTCATGAGTTCCTGAGGTGGAAGCCACGGCCTCCGATGTATGTCCCGAAGGACGGCTTCTCTCACGAGACTTTCCAATGGGTGCTTCGGAATCGCGGGTCGGCTGCTGCTCAAGAATACTACGATTTGTTTCAGCCTGAGCCCCCGGAAACGAAAACTATTCCGAGGCTTCAGATTACTCGGAGTTGTCAGGAACTCAGGCGCACAATTCCACTGTGCGTATACAAGGAGCGTGACGGACATCAGACGGAGGACGTCGCCGAGTGGAATGGCACCGAAGAACATCCTGGCGATGACCCGTATGATGGTCTCCGATACTTGCTGAAGGCAGTTGACAGGTTTACGAGAGGCGTCAAGAAAGAGTTTGCGAAGCGTACCGAGCTAGCTCAGATACATGAGAAGCTAGCACAGACCGGCGACCAGAATACCTTCTATCGACAGATGGCTCGCTACGAAGGGAACCAAAATACGAACCCTGGCATCTGGAGAGGAAGGAAGCGTGGGCGTCATTTCGTGGCTGGAAGGTCTTACGTCGCGACCCATAACCGTTGAGTCGTTTGTTAAGGCTCTCCAGAGTCAGAACGAAGAACTTCGGAAAGAGCTAGGCGAGGAGATTGAACGTAAGACTTCAGCTATCGCGCGTCTCATCGATAGCTTGGAGCAAATCAAGTATCTCAGAGGTCAGATCGAGCTTTACCAAAAGCGGCTTGGTATTGTGATACCTGAGCGGGTAGAGGGTGCTGAGAAAGTGATGGAACCCATCGCTCGAAAGAGGGAACCATTTCATGCCGCAGCACAGAGAATCGAGACTGAGAGAACGAAGAAATACTGGGAGGCGCGCGCAGCTAAGGCTGCTGACGCTGTGACCAGTGAGACGAGTCCGGTAACGGAGGATAAATGATCTCGATGCTGTTATTGATGTTAGCTGTCGTGTGCTTCGCTATCAGCACGTGGACGCCCGCTACTCAACCTCACTGGCATCGTCTCGTTGCGGCGGGTCTCGCAGCGTGGGCACTTGCTCAGTTGCTCTCACAGGTTATCAAGTAAATGGGCGAAGTTCCAGTTCTCGAAGAAGAGCTTCCGATGGAACCCCTGGATACTGACTTCCAGGAGATTCCTCCCGAAGAAGCTCTGGCTCCCGTAACTCCTGAGAAGCCACTAGAAATGTGGGAGACTCGGGAGGGTCGCTTACTCAACACGCTCATCGAGCAGCTTGAGTTGGGGGAGGATACTGTCCGAGAACTGATGGTGAAAGTCTGGAGGAAGATGGAGAACTACTGGCGCGATCGCCAGTATATCATCTGGGATGAGTTCTCAGGTGATTGGCGGACTCCTGACGAGATGAGAGAGCTAGACAGTTCCCTCGAAATCGATCCAGCGTCATACGCGAAGATTGTCAACGTCTACAAAGCTCATGGGCAGGCTATAATCTCGGCGCTGTCAGCCGGATTGCCCTATGTCCGCTTCTTCCCCGATGACGCAGACTCCCAGGACGACGTTTTCACGGCAAAATCCTACTCGAAACTCGCTGAGCTGATTCAAAAGCGCAACAAAGGTCAGCTAATCTTCATTCGCGCACTCTACATCCTCTATAATTTCGGAACTGTGTTCGCCTACAACGAAAATAAGGACACGACACAGTTCGGAACCTTCAAAAAGTCGATTTATACCGACACTCCGGTCGTAAATCGCAACAATTTCTGTCCAAATTGCGGTCAGATGCT
>Ga0208185_1000128_pt1 | contig 48631 bp, 72 predicted proteins | sample EasRivMeERMLT700_FD_187532 | JGI IMG/M metagenome (GOLD analysis project Ga0208185, IMG submission 187532) | Soil microbial communities from meander-bound floodplain in the East River, Colorado, USA - East River MetaG ERMLT700 (SPAdes) (version 2) | ecosystem: Environmental > Terrestrial > Soil... | reverse complement strand
TTCTGGAGTTGTTACTGGCAGATTCGGAAGTCCTACGGCGAGACGGAGTATGTCGCGGGGACTGCCAACGGAGCCTACCTGGGATTCTACAACGGGCTCTTGGCCGCGAACAAGCGGGCGGAAGCCGCACTGACCTCCACTGAGAAACAGTCCTGGGCCCTCGTCGTCGTGGACAAGAACGCCCTCGTGGAGCAACGGATGAAGGAAGAATTTCCGAACTTGGGCAAGGCCCGCAAGTCGACCACTCGCTCCATAGACCACGGAGCCTACGCTGCCGGATACGCCAAGGGCAAGACGGTGAACCTCCGCCAAGTCAGCGGCGGGACCAGCACTGGCTCGATCGCGGGCTAAAAACAATTTGCAATCTGGGCTGGACCCGCCCGGCCCAGGTTGCTAACCTTTGTTATGAATCTAAGAAAGAAGAAGCCGCGGGCGGACCAGATGCTGGCTGAAGTGCAGGACTTAGCCTACCGGCTTGCCTGGGACGCCGCTGCGCAATACAACTGGCCTTTCGACGAGTGCTTGCGGGAAGCCTACTGGCAGTTCATGAAGGCGTATCGATATTATGATCCCGCCAAGGGGACCAAGTTCTCTACATTCTACTCTATGATCTACAAGTGGCAGATCAAGAGCCGCATTAAAGAAATGGGCAAGCGCCACGCCCGGCTCCCGCAGATTGAATTCAAGGAGAACTTGCGCGGGGTGCTTAAGCTCAAGGCGCCCGCGGACCGCAGTCCGTGCTTGGATGCGGTGGGCGACTTGTCCGCGGACGCCCGGGAGATCGTCCAGCTGCTCGTGGAGACTCCGGAGGAACTGCTTAAAGGTGTGCTGGAGCCGCACTGGCTGTTTAACCAGGTGAAAAAATATCTGATCAATCATAAGGGATACAGCAAGGAACGTTTCCTGGAAGCGACAGAGGAGATACGGGCAGCGTTCCATGAGGTGTGGAAGCCCGCGCCGCCACCACCACCGCCTCCCCCGCCGCCTCCCCCGCCGCCGAACATTACTCCTACTCAGTTCCGCAGCCTCTTCGTTCGCAACGTTATTGGGTTTGCTCCGGCTGATAATACAGTATGACAAAGCTGAAACCCTTCCAGCTGGAGGGAGCCCGCGCCATCTACAACTTTGGCGGCCGGGCTCTTTTGGCTGATGAGATGGGTCTCGGCAAAACGATTCAAGCCCTGTTCTGGGTGCACAAGACTCCGAACCGCCGGCCCGTCGTGATCGTGACTCCGGCGGGACTCATGTGGATTTGGCACGCGGAGGCAGCTCTCCACTTTGGCATGCGGGTGGAAGTGCTCGAAGGAATAATGCCGGAGCGCCAGCGGACGCTGCCCGGGCCCATTGTCGTGGTCAGCTATGACACCCTCCCCAGCTGGCTGCCGGTGCTGTGCGCGGCCCGCCCGCAATGCGTTATCTTTGACGAAGTCCACTACTGCAAGGAGAGGTCCGCCCTTCGCAGCAAAGCCGCAGTCAAGCTCGTTCGCGGAGCCTCCTCGGTGCTGGGCTTAAGCGGAACGCCGCTCACCAACCGCCCGATAGAGCTGTGGAACGTCCTGCGGCTTATCCGCCCCGATATCTTCCCCGACTGGGCGGTTTACGCCTGGCGCTACTGCAAGCCGCGCAAGACCCCGTGGGGCTGGAAGTATGACGGAGCGGAGCGCCTAGGCGAGCTTCACCGCATCCTGCGACAAGAGTGCATGATCCGCCGGCTCAAGTCCAATGTGTTGACTGAGCTGCCCAGCAAACGACGGCGGGTGGTCGTGATGAAGCTGCCTGCGGAAGGGCTCCAGGAGTATCGGAAGGCGCAAGACCACTTCCGGGAGTGGCTCCACAATCAAAGCCCGCTAAGGGCCCGTAGGGCGCGAAAGAGCATGGCTTTAGTGAAGGTGGGCTATCTGCTTCGCCTGGTTGCCCGCTTGAAGCTGGAGCTCATGGTCCGCTGGATTGTCCGGTTCCGCGAGGTGCACCCGGGGCGGAAGCTGGTCGGGCTTACGATGAACACTTTTGTGATCGACTATTTGGTGAAACGCTTTCCCACGGCAGTCATTGTCGATGGCCGCATCCGGGGACGCAAGCGGACCGAAGCCGTGCGGCGCTTTCAAAGCCACCGCTCCACTTGGCTTTTGGTAGGCAATTGGAAGGCGGCGGGTGTGGGCAACACGATGACCGCGGCCCAGGATATTGTGGCGCTGGACTATCCCTGGACTCCGGGCGATCTGTTACAGGGCGAAGACCGCATCCACCGCATCGGGCAAAAGCTGAAAGTGACCGCGCATTATTTAGCAGTCAAAGAAACAGTGGAGGAGAAATTGGTCAGCATGCTCCAGCACAAGGCCGAGGTGTTGGGCTCCGTCTTAGATGGCGGAGAAGCGTCCGATCCGCTAAATATATTTGATGAGTTAATGAAACCAGAGAACTACTTATGATAAGACCCCGAAGCAAAATATCCCCATTGCCGGCTGATCCCGGGCGTCCGCGGCACAAGAAGACCCTGTTCGTGCAAGGCATTCCGGAGGATACCCACTCCGCTTTCAAGTCCGCTTGTGCGCGGCGGGGAGAGACGATGCGGGACGTCGTAATTAAGCTCGTGCGGGAGTTCGCCCAAAAGCATGCCGCATGACACTGGTGGAAGTTCTGAAAGAAGCCCGCTTGGCGTATGCGGAGGAGGGACATCATCACCACGCCCGCCCGGGCTGGGTCCAGCTGCGCGACTGCCCGTGGTGCAATTCCCAGTCTTATCATCTTGGCATTAACCTCCGCTCGCGGGCTTGCGCTTGCTGGAGATGTGGAGCCCAGTCCAGCTACGCTACGCTACTCAAGCTCGGTGTCGACCCCGCTCTCGTGCGCCAAGCCCTCGCCGGGCGCCAATGGACCCGTCCCGACGTAATAACGCTGACAAAGCTCAGAGAGCCGCGGGGTCGGGTCCCGCTGCTTCCAGCCCACGTCCGTTACTTGCGCCAGCGGAAGCTGGACCCGGAGGAAATTGCAGATCACTGGAACGTGCAAGGCATCGGACCCGACGGCGGACGCTTGTGCTGGCGCCTCTACATTCCGGTTCGGGATAACGGGCAAACAATGAGCTGGACCACCCGCGCCATTGGCGACTCGTCCCAGCGTTATCTGTCAGCTTCTCCGGAACAGGACGGCGGAGCCAATATCAAAAATCTAGTTTACGGGCTCAGCAAGTGCCACCTCTCCACCGTCATCGTGGAAGGACCCGTGGACGCTTGGAAGGTGGGTCCGGGAGCCGCGGCCCTCTTTGGAACTGCCTTCACACCCGCACAAGTGGAACAGCTGGCCGCCATTCCCTATCGCTTCATCTGTTTTGATAATGAACCACAAGCCCAGCGCAAAGCTCTCGAACTCTGCCGCACGCTCGCGCTATTCCCGGGCGAAACCAGCAACATTATTTTAGACGCGGCGGACCCCGGGGAAGCGACCTCCGCCGAGATCGCTTTGCTGCGGAAAACCGCCCGCCTTTAATGGGGATGGACTTGTTCAACTTCATCTCTTAGTTTTATGGCGTGAAAAAGCTTAATTTACGTTTCATATTGGATTGGTATGACGCCTGGCTCCGCGAGGCCGAATCCAGCAAAGTGGCGGCGGCCTTAGAAATCAGCAATCAAGTCCTCCACAAGCGCCTGGCTGCTCATCCCGAGTTGCAGGAGGCTAAAGCCCTAGCCGAAGAGCGCCGGGGAAAGCAAGACACGTTTATCGGCTACGTGTATCAACAACTGTCGCCCAAGTCGAAAGCTCTCTGGGATCAACTCTCCTTTTGGAACGACTCCGAGCACGCCTACGAAAAGATAGAAGCCATCCTTAAAGGCCAAACGCGGGAGTTGCGGCAAGAGTTGTGGATACATGCGCTCTGCACTAGCAATTTTAATCTCTCTACTGCCTGCCGCTTAGTCGGTGTCACCCGGGCGGTATTGGAGGACTGGCGCAAAGATTTAGCCTTCCGCCAAATGATTGAGGAAATCCAGTGGCACAAAAAGAACTTTTTCGAGCACGCCTTAATGGATTTGGTGGACCAGCGCCATCCGGGAGCCGTGCTCTTTGTAAACCGCACTGTTAATGCGGACCGCGGGTATGGGGAGAAATTAGAGGTGGAGCACAGCGGCAGCGTAGGGACGGGCTTCTCCTTGGAGGACCTGGACTTGCCACTCAACACCCGCCTGGAAATCCTAGCTGCTATTCGCAAGCGCAAGGAACAGGAGGCGGAGGCGCCCATCGAGGTGGACGCGGTTCCGGCGAAAAGACTGCTATCAATCAACACAAACGGGAGAACATAATAATATGAGCAAAACTGTCGTGCTACTGTCAGGCGGAATGGATTCCACCGTTCTCGCCCACCACCTCAAAAAGGAAGGCGTGGAACTTCGCGCTTTGTCCTTCAACTACGGCCAGCGCCACATGCGGGAGTTAGAGTGTGCACTCGTGCAGGCCGCTGCGTTGCACGTCCCTTACCGCAACGCGGATTTATTCCAGCTCGCCGGCATCCTGCCGGGCAGCTCACAGACGGACCTCACCATACCCGTGCCTACGGGCCATTACACTCAGGCGAACATGAAGGCGACGGTGGTCCCTAACCGGAATATGATCCTCCTCGCCGTTGCTATCGGGCATGCCATCGCCCACGGGTGCGACTCCGTGGCTTATGCTGCGCACTCGGGCGACCACGCTATCTACCCGGACTGCCGGCCGGAGTTTGCGGACGCTATGCAGGCTGTGGCCAACCTGTGCGACTGGAAACAGATTGCGCTGGAACGTCCCTTCATCCACAAGACGAAGGCGGAAATTGTGTCGCGGGGATTCGAGCTGGGCGTCAACTTCCAGATGACTTGGTCCTGCTATGTCGGAGCCGTCGTGCATTGCGGAGCCTGCGGGACGTGCATCGAACGCCGCGAAGCGTTCTGGCTGGCGGGAGTAAAGGACCCGACCACTTATGCTCCGGAGGCGCCCGCCACGGAAACGCTGGTTCGGCAGAACTGGCGGTTCTAGGGCCGGGGTTTTGCTGATAGGGACCCGGAGGGGGCCCGTGACTTATAGGTCCATCTTTGGACCCGCTGCCCAGGACAAAGGACCAAAGATGGACCAGCGATACGAGGGTGTAAAGTGAGCGCAAAACTTTACACCCTTGTTCTATCAACGCAAGTGGCTGGACTTGATAGGGTATCCTCAGCGCCTTTCAAGAGTGTCAAGGAAAGTGTCAGCGTCCTTTACCTTTGTTCGATCAGCCCTCGTTGAATAGCAGCAATTTGCATCTGGGCCGTTGATCTGCTTATATACTGTCATGATGAAAAACATGCAATACGAAGTCGGCGAGGTAGTCCGGATCACCTATGCTTCGGGCCAGGTGGAAACCGCCAAGGTGCTCCAGGTCGTGGACGGCAGCAAAGTGCAGACACTAACAGTCAAGCCGTTGTCGCGCGGCCGAAAGTTCGAGATCCTTAACCCGCCGCCGTTCGGCCGGATTGAACTTTGGCTCGCCAAGTGACCCGGGCACGCAACCTGCTATCAATACGCATATGAAAACAAAGTTCTCCTACACCCTCGAAGGGATCACCTTCACCCGTTCCTCCGACCGTGTCTACACCCACGTGGTCATCGGCCGCAAGGACATTGCCTCGCTCCGCCGGGAGTATAGCCAGGCCAACGCCACGGACCGCTCGAACGCAGAATACTACAAGGCACAGATCGAAGGAACCCACCCGCACGCCCACCAGCGTATCTGTAGCGCGAAGACTGGCCAGGAGAAGACTTTGGCTGACGGCTGGTCCACCAACGTCCAGACCAATATCGACCGCCAGGTCCGGACCCGCTGCGAGTTGCTGGAGCAAAACATCGCCAACGGGTTGGGAAAGCTCACCGTCCTTCAGTGGTCCATGTCCTTGAAGAATGCCCAGAAGGGTGCTCAGAAGTGGGCCGGGCTCCGTTATATTAACATCGAAGTCCGACCCTTGTGATCTGGGCCTAACCCTTGCTTATCAATACCCATATGAAGATACTTGTGAGTCAAACCTGGGCGTTCGAAAAGGAAATCGCCCGCCTGAACAAGCGCGCCGCCAAAGTTGGGTTCGCCCCGATCACCTACACGAACCTCGGCCGCAAGACTGTGGAACAGACCCGCGTGGTCATCGAGACGCTTGAGGGCGAGTCCCGCGAGCGCGAATGCCGTATCCCCGTGGACGTGACCGCATACGAGCTCGTCCTCCCGGACGCTGAGCAGTATCGCTGGACCCTCTTGGGCAAGATCGAACGCCTCGAGGACGGCACTACGTTTGTGGACGTGAAGGACCTGGACCTGGCCGCGAAGTGGACCACGGCCGACCCGTGCAACTGCGACCACTGCCACACGTCCCGCAACCGTAATTTTACCTACATCATCCAGAACAAGGACGACGCCCGCCAGATGCAGGTCGGTCGCAACTGCTTTGCGGACTACATCGGCCACGACGGGCTCCTCAAGCTCGAGTTCCTGTCCCTCGTCGTCAGCATGTTTGACCTGGGCGAAGACGAGTGCTGGCCCGGAGAAGCAGGTAGTGGACGCCGCTCCACCCACGTTGTTTCCGCCCGCCGCGTGATCGCCGCTGCGGAGTGGATGAACAGCCAGTCCGGCTGGCAATACAACCAGAAGGACGAGTGGGGTCAATTGATCGCCGACGGCACCCACCGCAAGGCTGCCTCCGTTGCGACGGCTCCGATGCCCACGGACGCTCAGGGCAAGCCGCTCACCAACGGCATCTGGGGTATGTTCCAGAACCCGTCGCACCCGATGTGGGCCGCGGCGGACGCGATTATCGAACGCTTAAAGAGCTACGAGGCGCCCGCGGACGACGAGTTCGCCCAGGCGCTCGTGTATGCCGTCAACTTCGAAGTTCTCCCGGAACGCAAGGCTAGCTTGATCGCTTATGCTGGTCAGTTCCTCCGCAACGTGGCATCCCGCAAGGCGCTGGACGCCCGCAAGCCCTTCCTGAAGCACATTGGGGCTGTAGGCGCACGGGAAGTATTTGAGCTGACGTGCAAGAGTGTGATCACCCGCGAGGGCGACTTCGGCACGACTTACATCACCCGCTTCGAGGACAAGGACGGCAACCAGGTTACTTGGTTCGCCAGCAAGTCCGTCGCGAACGAGGGTGATACGCTGAAGCTCAAGGCCACGGTGAAGAAGCACGACCAGTTCAACGGTGTCCCGCAAACAATCATTACGCGGGGCAAAGCAGTCTAAACAAAACCGGGGCGGGAGTCCGCCCCATTTCTGATAATACATATACCATGAAGCTGAATAAATTCATTAAGCAATTAGAAGGACTCCGCCGGGAGCATGGAGGCAATGTAGAGGTGACGGTGTTGCTGGATGATCCACAGGCCATCCCATGCGGAACGATAGCGGACCCCGTGCTTCAGGTTACTTTTGCAGACCCTGAACTTGATGGTAAAGGGTGGGTTGAAATTGTGTGCAAAATGACCCTGGATATTTTAGCAATCGAAGAGACTAAAGGACTTGGAGACGATTCGAGAAATTAAGAAAACAATGAAAATTGATACTCTAATGAAATGGCTTCATTGTTACCGTAAGCAATATGGTAATATTGAAGTTAAACTGAACTCAGGTCCTTTCACGGAGAAGGACGGCACTGAGAACCCACTGAGGGAGGTTACTGTTACGGAGCCGGACGAGGGCCCTGAATATTGTTGCTTGTCTTCTGCAAAGATTGAAGTATGAAATTCCTCTTCTACTTCGGCGGGATTGCGGTGGGAGCCGTGCTCATGAGCGCGGCGTTTGTGAGTCTTCTCGCCCATTGCAGCGGGTTGCAGGGCTGGTTCGTCTGCTTTGGGATGATGTGGTTTTTCTACGTTGTCGGATTCCGCTTCTTGAAGATATGAATGCGCAGAGAGCAACGGGTGCAATATACGGCGGAGGCCAAGAGAATATGGCCACGCAAGCACGCAAGAATCGTCTGCCCGCACATTGCTACGGTGAAGGGATATACGAAGGATCTAGAGAGCGTGAGGATTCTTTTTGACGGGCATAAAGCAGTTCAATACTATCATCACAGTTTCCTGGAAGCCGCACCCGAGCCGGATTATCAGATTTGACATACCGTCCTCGATGGCGTTGCTTAGGGGATAACAATGAAGAAGCCTATCATCTGTCCCAAGTGCCAGCGGCGGTTTAGCAACGCGGTCCGCTTTGCTGCGCACTTGCAGAAACACCAGCGGGTGGAGGCGGGCATTAAGCCACGCTTTCCGCTCAACGCCCACAAGTTCTAATATGCAAGCCGCTCCCGTATTTCTTGAAGTGGACTTAGTTGCCTCGGTTGTAAAGGAATCCTTCTATCAGTTCTTCCTCGAGTTCTGGCGGGAAGTCGTCCACGAGGAACTGGTTCCCAACTGGCACATCAAATATTTGTGCGACGAATTGCAGATCGTGGCGGAGCGGGTCTTCGCCGGCCAGCCCAAGCTCTACGACCTGCTGGTCAACATTCCGCCCGGGAGCACCAAGTCCACCGTCGTGTCGCAGATGTTCCCCGCGTGGTGCTGGGCCCGGATGGGAAGTTCGAAGTTCTTGTGCGGGTCCTACGCCCAGCAGGTCGCCCTCAAGGACGCGGTGCGCATGCGGGATATCGTCCAGTCGGAACTCTATCAAGATTGCTTCCCCCACATCCAGCTGCGGGAGGACGAAAACATGAAGGGGCTCTTCGTAAATACCGAGAAGGGCTTCCGCTTGTCGGTGGGTGTGGGCGGAGCGGCCACGGGTTATCATGGCCACTTTCTGCTTATTGACGATCCGCTGAATCCCGAGGAGTCCTACTCGGAGGCGGAGTTAAAGACGACGAATAGGTGGATGGAGACCACGCTGCCCTCGCGCAAGGTCGATAAGGAGGTTTCCGTGATCATCCTCGTTCAGCAACGCTTGCACCAAAGCGACCCGTCCGGGGAAATGATAGCTAAGCACGGCGGAGCGGGACTCAAACACATCTGCCTTCCGGGGGAAATCACAGACAAAGTGTCGCCGCCGGAACTGGCCGAGTTCTACGTCCACGGATTGCTGGACCCCATCCGCATGAGCAAGACCGTCCTGCAAGCGCAAGAGAAGGAACTGGGCGCCTACGGATACGCGAGCCAAATCCTCCAGGACCCAGTTCCCTTGGGCGGAGGAATGTTTAAGACGGATTTGCTCAAGCTTGAGGACGAGGTGCCCGCTAAAGACATCCGACGTTGGGTGCGCAGCTGGGACAAGGCGGGCACGGAGGACGGCGGCGCTTGGTCCGTGGGTGTGTTGATGGGCATCGACAAAGCGGACGAGTATTGGATAGTCGACGTGGTGCGCGGGCAATGGGGATCGACGAAGCGGGAGTCCGTGATCGCGCAAACGGCGGAACTGGACGGGCACGGGGTGACGGTAGTGCTGGAGATCGAAGGCGGGAGCGGTGGCAAGGAGTCGGGCGAGCACACGGTAAAGAATCTAGCGGGCTACAAAGTCCTGTGCTTCCATCCTACCGGGGATAAGGAGAGCCGAGCTTATCCCTTCTCGTCCCAGGTGGGCTCCGGCAATGTCCACGTGCTTAAAAGGGCTTGGACGCGCGACTTTGTAGAAGAGCTGCGCTACTTTCCGGCGAGCAAATACAAGGACCAGGTGGACGCTAGCGGAGCCGCGTTCAACCGCCTGGCCCGGAAGAAGAAGAAAATGGGTGGATGGTAAAACAAAGATTATATGACATTAAAACTAAGTTCGATATTCATTCTGTCCCTCGTGCTCGGATGCAAGAGCAGTCCGCTGGCGCCTAAGGCGACCCGGACTATGCTGATGGCCGCCAGTTCCACGCCGGTGTCGTCCTTCAGCGAGCTGCGGGTCCCAGCCGGCTTCCACAAGGTGTCGCTGCAATGGCATAGTCCGCCTGGGTGGGAAACCAACGGGATCTCGTTTAACGTTCGGGAGGTTCCCGACAACGACAACCGCCGGCCGTTAACCTCCTGCCACGTGCTCACCAACGTTCAGTCCTTGCACGTGGAATTCTATGCACACCCGGGCATGTGGCGCGGAGTCACGTCCACCAACTACTTCACGGGCGAGGAGAGTGGCGTGGGCATTGCTCCCGTGGAACAGGTCGTCTTCGAGGAGGCTGCTAGGTAGTGTGATGCACCCGCCTCACCAGCGTAAGTCGTCCGACATGCCGCACTGGGCGAAGGATGCGTTGTTGGTTGCGCAAGTAGCAGAGCGGCTGGCGCTGAGCATGGACGAGGCAGGTTGGCTGCGGGAGCGGATGAACTCGGGGAAGGGCCCGTGGCACTGGCGGGTGATCGTGCTTTATCTCAAGAGCAACTGGCGCCAGTGGCAGCGGGACGCGGGCGGTTGGAGATAATAAGTATATGAAACGCTACTTGATAATTTACTTTGACTCCGAGGGCAGCTTTTGCACGCGGGTGGAGATGGCAGACAATCTCGCGACGGCTCTGGGTCAGTTCTTCAAACTCCCAATCGCTTGGGAGGAGGTTTACTCCATCACCCGTGCGGCATGAAACGGCCTACACGAATTCCAAAGGACCGCTCACCCATCGTTGCAGCCTATTTCTATCGGCGGGTCCAGCGCGGGGTCCTTACTCGCAAGCGGTGGCGGCACATCTGGCGCCAGATTAAGCGGCGGTTGGAAGTGTGGCAGCGGCAGCAAAGGGAAGCGTCGTGGTTATCTTCCAACCCATGACTTATAAAGAAGCAGATGAGTGGCTGTTAATCTTGGCGATCATCGCCATCTTTTTCCTCCTACTGTTTTGTTAATATGAAATATGTGATGTTCACTAATGAGCAGGGTTATTCGCTGCCCGTCTTTGCGCCGGATATCGCGTGCCACTGCGATATGAAGGGAATGGGGAAGGGCTGGGTGGCAACGTCCGCTGGCATGTTCAACATTAACTTGCAGAAGACGCACGGGACCAGCATCAGCTTGGAAATGTCCCCGCACAGTAACGACGCTAACATCTGCCTCCTCGTCATCGGCGGGTTTGAGTCTATGCTGATGATGGCACAGGACCTCGACGCCAACAAGGCGCGGCGGGAGCAAATCCTTAAGGCGCGGAAGAGGCAATGCTGCGAGCGCGACCGACACCCCGTATGAAATTTACTAGAGTCCTCGACTTTATCTGCCTTGCTTCCATCCTCATGTTTATGATCGTGCAGGAGCGGAAGATCAACCGATTAGACAAGGACGCAGAAGCCTTTGCTAATAAGGTGCTCCACCTCACGACTAATCAGTATTCTCTGGCGGTCGAGTTGGTAAATCAGCAGAAACGGTCACAAGTCCTTATCAAGGAACTGATCGAGAGAGTGAACGCAATGGAGTGGGAACGGAAGGGGCTTATTACCGAACCGAAATAATATGAGCATCACTTCCCACACCAAACCCAAAACCAAGTTCGAGGTTTTCAAGGACCTCGTAGACAAGCTAGAGCAAGCGGCCCGCGCCCACGAGATGCGGAACAGCCAACGCCCCGAGGAATGGGGCCTGATTGACGCCCGCCTCCTCGCTACCCGCAGTGACTTGCAAGCTTGGTATTGGCGCCACTTTCCTAAATGAAACTGCCTGTAGGAGATAATAATTCATGACATTGCTTAAAGGCCACACCATCCCCGTGCATGATCACGGGTTCGTTCGTTATATTGACCACTTGGGGACCGACCTCGATATTGTGGAGGCGGCCCGCGTGTCTTACCACAGCGCCAGCAAAGGCGAGGAGGCGGACCGCAAGCTTCTCCGCTACCTGTTTAAAAACCGTCACACCAGCCCCTTCGAGATGGTGAAGGTGAAGTTCAATATCAAGATGCCCATCTTTGTGATGCGGCAGTATATCCGCCACCGCATGCAGAACGTGAACGAGGTGTCCGCCCGTTATAGCATGCTGCCAGAAGAGTTCTTTATGCCGGCCGTGTGGCGCTTGCAAGACACGAAGAACAAGCAGAGTAGCGACGGTGTTTTAGACGAGGATGATGCTTGGTGCGCTAATTTAGAGGTGAAGGGATTCTACGAGAAGGCCTATCAGCAATATCAGCGGCTCCTCGCGCTCGGTGTCGCGCGGGAGCAAGCGCGAATTGTGCTGCCGGTGGGTATCTACACCGAGTTCTATTGCTGCTGGGACCTGAACAACCTGCTCAAGTATTTCATGCTGCGGGACGACCCGCACGCTCAGGGAGAACATCAAGACTACGCGAAGGCGATGAAGGAGATTGTGCGCGGGTTGTTTCCTTGGACGATGGATATCTACGACAGTGTCAAGTTCAAGACTGTAGACACGGCGGAGGAGTTTCGATGAGCAAGGCTAAGCAACTTTTATTGGACTATCGCACCACGCCCAACTGTGGTGAGTATGGCGTCACGCGCGGTTGGATGGAGCGGGTGGACGAGGCGATCAAAGAGATAGACGCCCGTGAGATCCAGCTGCGGCTGCTTGAGCAGAAGTTGTCGGACAAGGCAATCGATGAAGCTATTGTCCGGGACCGCAAGGCCCGCGACGAGGATTAAATTTGCGAGTGCCAGACGGGAACATGAACAAAAAGAGTAAGTTCGCGGACAACGACACCCGCTCGCGGGCTCCGCTGCCTGCGGTTGGCACTCGCATTGCTTTTCTCAAGTCTCTGACCGCTCCTGCTAACGAAGACCGTCCGGCGTGCATTTACGCCGAGAAGGGCGAGCTGGGCAAAATTGTTGGGTATGGCTGCCGGGAAGGTTACTGGGTTGCGGCCGACCGGTGCGTGCATCCTTTCGGCGCTTCCCTCTATGATGAGTTCGTGGTCGTTAGCCCGATTGGAGATAATAGTGTTGCGGAGTAGTCGCTGCTAGTGAACGGTGGCTACTCCGCATTTCTCTTTCCTTCCCCTTTCCCGAGGCATTAGCTTGCCAGCGTGAAGAAACTTAAAAGCCTTTTCTTGATGCTGCTTATTGCAGTCACTGGCTCTATCGCAATTACGATCCTCGTGATGCCTATGGGCGGACAGGAGCAAGGGCCCATGTGGAGCCAATGGAATTATCCCACCAACGGAGCCGTGGTTTCAAATACGATTACGCTCAGCGCCTCTTTCGCTAGTATGGTTGCGCCCATCGTTCGGGTGGAGTGGTATCGGGATGGCATTTTATTCTACACGTGGACGAATACCTTTCCACCGCCTGGCGGGCTGAGAACTTCGCCCTGATTTTTCTGCTAGTCTCCTCCGGGCTCCGTGTTATCTTAGCAATTATGAAACTGGCCAACCTAGTTCGAAATGTTTTGCTCACCCGCAAGGCGTGGATTTCCAAGCTCATGGACCCGCGGCGGGATATCGATGCGGAATGCGGTCACCCAGAAACCATCATTACATCTGATTACAAGCGCATGTTCACCCGGGGTGATGTCGCCTCTCGAGTGGTGTCCTTGATGCCGGAGGAGACTTGGAAAGAGGCGCCGGACGTTTACGAAACGGAGGACGAGGCGGAAACCGAATTCGAGCTAGCTTGGCAGGAGCTAGTGGAGAAGATACCCATCTTCACTTATCTCCAGCGGGCCGATATCCTGAGTGGCATTGGGCGTTATGGTGCCTTGCTGCTTGGGTTCGATGACGGACTTCCCTTGAACCTGCCGATGCAGCGGGTCCTCACTGCCACGCTCGATAATCCGGGCACGGGCGAACCTACCCAGCTGCTCTACCTCCGCCCCTTTGATGAGACGTTGTTGGAGGTTCCTACGTTGGAGACAGACGTTTCTTCCCCGCGTTATGGCCAGCCGGTTACCTACCGCGTCACGTTTGAGGATATGTTTTCTGGGGTGAAGCAGATTCAAGAAGTCCACTGGACTCGTATGATTCATCTTGCTGACAACCGCACCAACTCTGAAATTTATGGCTGCCCGCGCATGGAAAAGGTTTTCGACCGGTTGCTTGATTTACGTAAGATATCCGGCGGGTCCGGCGAGATGTTTTGGAAGGGTGGATTCCCTGGCATATCTCTCGAGAGTCAAAACATGGAGGATGATGTGGAGTTTGATAAGGAGGCAACTAAGGAGCAGATTGAGGGCTACATGAACGGCCTCCAACGCTACATCGCTACGATTGGCATGACGGCCAAGTCGCTGAGCGTGCAGGTGGCTGACCCCGGTCCCCATGCTGACCTCCAGCTCAAGCTTATTGCTGTGGCGATGGGCGTCCCTTGGCGGGTCCTAGTCGGGTCGGAAGCGGCCCAGCTGGCGTCCGAGCAAGACACCCGCGCCTGGAACGCCCGCATCACTAAGCGTCGTAATGAGTATGTAAATCCTTTTATCCTCCGCCCGTTTTGCGAGCGGCTGATTGCAGCGGGTGTGTTGCCTATGCCGGCGGAGGGATACGAAGTGGACTGGCCGGATTTGAATAGCCCAACAGACTTGGATAAAGCCAGCGTGGCGGAGAAGCAGTCCAATTCACTGGCGAAGTATGTGCAAGGCGGGTGTGATGTGCTGATGCCACCCTTCCACTACCTCACGCTTGTGCTGGGTTTGTCGGACGAGGAGGCAGATTCTGTGATCGAAGCAGCGGAGAAACAGCTGGCGAACGAGGAGGACAAGCTCATACAGCCGCCGCCTCCGCCTACGATCGTGGCTCCGCCGGGAGCTAGAGGCGCCCTGCCCGCGCCCGCGGGTGGAAATGGGAACCGCTTCGGAGGCTAGCCCAATGCCTTGCTGCGCGGCTCATTCCCCTGAGCGACTCATCCGCAACGCCAAGAACCCGTTGCGGATGGACCCTACCCGCACGCTCATGATCCGCAAGAAGTTCATGTTGGAGATACGCAAGACGTTTGCCAACCTCAAGCGAGAGCTGCGCAAGTTCCTCCTGACGCTAGACGCACTCGGGCTGGACGCTCGCGACCGCGTTCCTTTTGAGAAACTGGTGGGCAACATCAGCCCACGTGAATACGAGTTCCGCACGGACGCCCAGAAACTTACCATCTTTAATGAGTGGTTCCGCAAGCAAGTAGAAGCGAACGTTCTTTCACCTGACCCGGGGACGCCGCACGGGCAGCCGTGGACAACTGAGTTCGTTGAGTCAGCTTATAAGCGCGGGCTTACGAACGCTTACTTGTCCAGCAAGGAGGGAAAGCTGCTCGCGGCGGCGGGTGTGGGCGAGCAAACCCAGGAACAGTTCCTCCGCTCCGCCTTCGGTGCGCCGGAGGTAATGTCGAAGATTCAGATGCTAGGGACCCGCGCCTGGGAAGGCATGAACGGCATTACGGCCACGATGGGCTCGCGCATGAATTTAATTCTCGCGCAAGGAATGGCGGACGGCAGCGGGGCCCAGGAGATCGCAAAGGATATGTTCGAGGCGATTGACAGCCTCTCCAATAGCCGAGCAATGACAATCGCCCGGACAGAAGTCATCAACGCCCATGCCGAAGGGCAGCTGGACGCTTTTACTAAGTTGGGAGTGGAGGACTTGGGTGTGAAGGCGGAGTGGAGCACGGCCGGTGACGATCGCGTCTGCGAGGAATGCGAGCCTATGGAAGGGCAAATCTTTTCTGTGGAAGAAGCCCGCGGGTTGATACCCCTCCATCCTAATTGCCGATGCACGTGGATTCCGGCGGAGTCCGATACGGCGAAGGAGGCGCTGGAGGCCGGCATTGCGGCAGCGGGCGACCTGTCTGCTGAGGCTATCCGCGAGGCCGATGCCATGGCTGCGACCCTGTCCCGCCCGGAACTGGAAGCGGCGTTGAAAGCGGCCCGTGCGGCTTTCAATACAGCCAAGAAGGCGGGGATCACCGGGGAAGAACTCAAGACCCTAGAACGGGAAGTGTGGCGGTCCAACCGGGCACTGTGGAAGTTTAAGCAGGGCGTCCAGCCCATCCCTCCGCCCACTTTGCCGCCGCCGGGGCCAGTTCCAGTGCCGACACCTGTTCCGACGCCGCCTATACCCCAGCCCGCTCCATTGCCACCCGCTCCCGTAGCTCCGGTGCCCGTATCGCCTCCGCCTGTGCCACTGCCGGAACCGATCCCACCCGCGCCGCTTGCTCCCGCTCCGGGCGTCCCAACCGCTCCCGCTCCGACCCGGTTTGCTACGGCGGAGGAGTATCGAAAGAATATGTTCACTGAGGCGGCGAAGGTCGCGCGTGGAAATCCGGAGACCGCAGTTTTGGAGCAGAAGGCCAGCGATACTTATCTTGCCTATCTAAAGGGCCGGCAGGAATACACGGCCATTCGAGGCACGCTCACCGCCCAGGAGGACTTAATTTTTAACGAGCGATTGCAGAGCTTACAAGACGCTTACGACAAAGCATCCAGTGCCGGCTATGTTGCGCGGAGGGATCTGGACGAAGCGGTGGCGAAGGCCGCACGGGAAGCACTCTTTGAGGAGAAGAGTTTGGCGAACGTGGTCGATCTCCCGGGCGTGGAGCAACGCTATTCGGGAACTATGAACGAGGTCTTAAAGTTCATGCCGGAAGGACGGGCCACACAAGCGGAGATAAGGGCTATCAATGAACTTGTGGTGGATTTGAAGACGTTAAAGGGGAACACGAACGGACTCTACAGTTCGTGGAAGGATACAATCACGATGCCGGTAAACAAGACCCTCGACCACTCCACATTGGCGCATGAGTTCGGACATCACCTTTCCTACAAGATTAAGTCCATCATGAATGCGCAGACCGCTTTCTTTGAGCAGCGGACGGTGGGCGAAAAGATCGTCCAGCTGCCCGGGCATAGCAAAGGAATCCGCGGCAAGAAGGATATGTTCAATAAGACCCGCGTCTATGCCGGCCGGGTGTATGAGGACGGGCACGCCAGCGAAGTCATTTCCGTCGGCATTGAGTTACTGTGGAAGGATGCCGCTGCCTTCGCCCATGCTGACCCGGAATACTTCGACGCGATTGTGAAAATGATAAAGGGCTTGTGATATGTTAATGATTGAACTCTTTGAAGAAACGGCCCTGTGGCACGACGAGGAGAACAAGTGGGAATGCCGCGACAAGCATGTCGCTAACTTGCTCAATGCAACTATCCCACAAGACATCAATGAAATCCATATTCCCTTTCTGGAAGGAGGTTGCCAGGGCCACGCACTGGCCGCCGCGCGGAAAATGATTGGTGGCAACTTAATTAAAATCATCAAGGAAACCGAGTCGGTCCCTCCGCAAGAAGTGAAAGGGCAAGAGGACTAATGGTCAAACCTTTAACCTACGGAAGGATGGGTAACTTCTTGTTCCAAGCAGCGGCGGCGATGGCCTACGCTTGGAAACACGGGCTGGACTATACCCTGCCCGATGCGCCTACTAAGAAGGGGCCCGTTTATCTCCAGCATTTGGTGAATGCGAAGTGGGACCCTAACCTGCCGGAGGTTCTCATTACGGAAAAGGGTTTCGCCTGCCAGGAACTTCCTTTCCAGAGTGATTGGCGAGACAAGAACATCATTTTGGATGGTTATTGGCAAAGCGAGAAATACTTCAAGCACTATCGCGACCAGTTGTTGGAGCAGTGGAACTTTTCTTGGATGGAGTGGAAGGGGTATGTCTCCGTCCACGTCCGGCGCGGAGACTTCCTGCGCCTGCATAAGAAGCACCCGCAAATAGGCAAGGAATGGATAGAGCAAGCGATGAAGTTGTTCCCCGGTTATCGGTTCGTGTTCTTTAGCGACGATATTGCCTGGTGCAAACAGACATTTGGCGGAAAGGATTGGATCACCTTTTCCGAAGGTCGGAATGAGGTCGAGGACCTTTGTTTAATGAGCGGATGCGAGCACCAGATTTGTTCTGCCTCTACTTTTAGCTGGTGGGGCGCGTGGCTCAATCAAAACTCCAACAAGCAGGTTGTCATGCCAAAACTTTGGTTTGTTCCGGGATGGGGTGGGCTAGAAACAAAGGATATTGTTCCGCCGGAATGGAAGAGATTATGAACACTGAAAGCATCGATTGCCACAAAGTAGGATTTGGGAAAGAGAAGGGACAAGGAGGAATAGAGAAGGTGGGTGACTTCTGTTTCGATGATACCTTCACCCACATTTACATTTGGATTCCAGGCACTAGCGGGCCTGATGCGTTGGGAATACAGAAGGGCCCACCCGGCGGACCTAGGGTATGGGGATGGGATGGCAACGAGGAAAAGCCGACGCTGGTCCCTAGCATCCATGCGCCTGATTTGTGGCATGGTTATTTGACAGCTGGAAGATTGACATCTGTATGAAGATAACTGCCTTTTGCCCGACGCTTAATCGTCCCGAGTTGCTGGGCAGGATGATTGCTTGCTTCGAAAATCAAACCTACGAGAACCGCGAACTCATTATCCTGGACGACGGCGGGCAGTATGAAAACCAAAGCGGGGACCGCTGGCACTTGATCTCTGTCCCGCGCCGGTTCCGGAGCCTAGGTGAAAAGAACAACGCGGCCATCGCGCTTGCGTCCTTTGACAGCGAGGCGCTGGCCAAGGCGGACGATGACGACATTTATATGCCCTGGTGGCTGGAGTCTCTGGCGGAGGCTCTGCATTCCGGGGAGGTTTGCCAGCCCAAGCACGCCATGGACTTTGTAAACGAAGAGTGGGTGCAATGCGAGACGCACAATGCCAAGCGGAACCGGTGCGCCTACCACGGGTGTTGGGGATATCGCCGCAGCGTCATTGCAAAGGTAGGAGGCTATCGGGCGGAGTATGCGGGTGACGACCAGGAGCTAGACCGCCGGCTCCGGGCCCTTAACGTCCTGAGTGTGGGGATTAATGAGAAGAAGTATCAGCCTTTCTATTGGTATAACCGCCCGTTGCCGGGACGCATCAGCGAACGCGGCGGCTCCCAGCAAGCTTACATTGACACGGGCAACGCGGTTCCCTACGTTGGCAAGGTTCCCAAGTGGGAAGGTGAAAGGGTGTGGGAGCGGCCCATACCCGCAAAGCGCATCGCACGACAATGGTAATCAAAATGAAACTACCTCAAAAACGGAATGACTTCGCCCCTTATCTAGTGAGCTTGGGGCTGACGGGCAACGCAGTGGAAATCGGTGTTGCGGAAGGAGGGTTCAGCTTTTACTTGTTGGATAGGTGGCCGGGCACTTGTTATCAGGTAGATCCCTGGCTCCACTTAACGGAGGGTATCTATCGGGATTATTGTAATCAAGATACTACCGAGCAGGAGCGCCGCTTCAAGCTGGTAATGGACAAGTCTGTTCTCTACAAAGGGCGGTCGCGGGTAATGCGCATGTTCTCCGACGCGGCGGCGGTTCTGTTTCCCGACAACTTCTTCGACTTTGTTTATATCGACGCTAACCACAAGCTCGAGTTCATCCGCAAGGACATTGCGCTTTGGTGGCCGAAGGTGAAGGTGGGCGGGATCTTTGCCGGGCATGACTATCTTGATGGAGTTATCCAGTCAGGGGACTACGGAGTGAAGACCGCAGTGAACGAGTTTGTGCAGATGAACAACTTGGGGCCCGTGCTCGCAGTGACGGGAGAAAAAGACTATCCCTCTTGGTGGGTTAGAAAATCATGAGAAAGAAACTTCTTACCATTGCCACGCCCAACATCCGGCAGTGGTGCAACGGGCTCGTTCAAAATCATAAAGAGTATGCGCTGGCGCAAGGCTACGAGTATGAAGAGGTGAGTGAACCCTACTGGACGGACTTGCATCCTAGCTATTCTAAGGTCCACGAGATCAGCAAAGCTCTGAAGGAGCAATACGATTACGTTCTGTGGGCTGATGCGGACGTGCTTTTCATGGACTACCGGGTGGACTTAGCCAAGCTGATTAGGCTGGTGCGGGACGAGTTCATGGCAGCGTATCACCAAACTAACTGGCCGGCGTGGCCCTACCTCTGCGCTGGACTGACGGTGTGGCGCAATAGCGGAGCGGCCCGCGCCTTCACAGACGAGTGGGTCCAGCGTTGCGAGCACGGCTCCCCGCTCATTGTCCCGGGCAAACTTACCAAGATGCTCCACGAGCCCTGGGAGCAATGGTATATGGATGAGCTCGTTCGCAAGTGGGAGTATAAAGGCATCCGGGCTTGCACGGGAAAAGAGATTGGCTGCTTCGCTCCGGAAATTTGGAGCGACGGCACGATCTGGGAACTGGGCATGCCGACCATCCACTTAGCGGGACCTTGCTCGTGGGCCCGCCGGGAAGAAATCGCGGCTGAGTATATTAAAAAAGTTGTCACATGCTAATTCCATTCGATGAATTGTTCGCCCGGCACAAGATCAAAACCCCGGGAGTCCTCCACCTCGGCGCTAACACGGGGCAGGAGGCTGCCGCATATGCTGCGCAAGGCATTAAGAACGTGATTTGGGTGGAAGCCCTGCCCGTTGTCCACGCGGCTCTCGTCCGGCACATCGCGTCCTACCCGGGTTCTACTGCCTTGCTGGCTTGCGTGAGCGACAAGGACGGCGAGACCGTTACATTTAACGTGGCTAACAACGGTGGGCAAAGTTCCAGTTTCCTGGAATTTGGGACGCATGCCGTCGAGCATCCGGATTGCAAGTTCGTCAATTTCTTAAAGATGAAGACGACGCGGGTAGATACGCTGCTCGCTACGCACGGGCTGAGCGTGGGTCCCGGCTGGTTTCTCAATATCGACTTGCAAGGGGCGGAACTGCTCGCGCTCAAAGGTATGGAGAACTTGCTGCTCAGCTTCGACCATGCTTACATTGAGGTGAACGTGCGGCATCTTTACAAAGGCTGCCCGTTGGCGCCGGAGATTGCAGACTACTTAGCTGGCTACGGGTTTGAGGCGCGGGAGACGAGAATGATGAAGCAAGGTTGGGGTGACTGCTATTACAAGCGGGTATGATCCTCACTACGATCACAGCTTATTGGAACCGACCCGACGCCTTGCGGACGTGGCTGCGGTGCATTAAGGCGGCCACGCTGCCGTCAGTCCAGCATCTCATTTACTTTGTGGGCGAGCCGGTCCCTAGCTGGTGGGATGAGGAAACTAAAGGGACCAACATCCACGCCCTTCACCAGTTTGAACCTCCGGGCTTGTCCATCGGTCACTACCACAACTTAGGAGCGGAGCAGGCCAGCACGGAGTGGATCATGAAGTTAGACATAGACAGTCTGCCGCATACGGAATATTTCAGCGAGTTGCTGCCCGTGCTTTCCCACGCCAGCCCGGGCGCCTGGTTTAACGGCGGAATGTTCTATCTTAACAAGCGGTTTTTGATGATACTTCCCGATAAGGAACCGCTGTCGGTGAAGACTTACAATACGGTTATGGCGAGTCCGCGGACTTACTCCTCCTCTTCCTACTTGCTTCCGGCCGCAACCAATTTCATCTGCCGCCGCGGAACTTACTTGAAGCTGGGCGGGTGTGACGAGCGTTTCCGTGGTTACGGCTGGGAGGACTATCAGCAAATCTACATGCTGGAGCGATACCAGTTCGACAAGGACCCGCTGCCGGGCGTGATCACCTTGGAGAACGTCACGCGAAGATGCCGTGACGAAATCAGCCGGCCGAAAGCAAAGCAGCTCTACGAGTGGAACAATCGACTCTGCCTCATTCACAAGTGGCACCCGGGCTCCAGCGATCCGGTTTACAAATCCACAATGGATGGCAACCGGAAGATACTTTTGGAGTGGATTGAAAATGTCCGAACACTTGACTTCATGGCTCGCTAGCTTGACTCGTCCCATCCTCGTTGTTGGCAACGGGGTCTTAAGCTCGCCCGTGCCGGAGCAGGACTACGCTACAGTCATCCGTATCAATAACTATGTGCTGGGCGGGTTCTCCGGCAGCAAGGTGACGCACTGGGTGGCGAACGGCTTCCGCGATATAGATCCCCGCCCCGTCTATCCCATCTTTATTCCCTGGACGTGGCCGCTGGCGAAGAAGCGGGACAAGTTTGTGGATGACTTCCACGCCCGCTTGGGCCCGGTGATCTATGCGGAAAGTGACCGCCATATCCAAACTTGTTTTCCCTTAGCGGTGAAGATAGGAAAACGGTTTCCCACAACTGGGTTCTGCCTGCTCGCTTGGCTCAAGGAGCACCAGTGCAAGTTTGACGTTAGCGGGTTTGATGGCATGCGGACGGGACACCAAGCCGACGCTGCCCACCAACACGGGCACCTAAGCACGCGGGAGAAGGAGCGGTCCATTTTGCAGTTCTGGAAGCTGCGGAGAGTATAGCTATATGAAGGTTACTGACGACGGATACTTATTCAAACTCAAGGCGGGCAACGTGCCGGATGCGATGATTGCTAAGAAGCTGGGCGTGTCGGTGGAGGAGATGGAGCGGCGTTGGACCCGCATACTTGCGGATTTGAAAATGTCGGAGGAGAACGGATACAATGCACTTTGTGACCAGTTCACCATCATGGCGAACCAGTATCAGCTGCTCGGCGGGTCCCTTAAGATCATGGCGGGTGTGATCGGCAGTGTTATGTCGAGCAAGGAACTGGAGGCCTTGATCCCACTGGCCGCTGAGGAAGATAGGAAGATTGTGTTGGATAGCCTAAAAAAGAATTGCATCATTCTGCGTCGTTACACTCCCATTTCGGCGGAGGAACTGCTCAAACAAGTTACGGCTGGCAACTAAGTTAGGTGGGTCTTATAGTTGTGGGGATGAAAAAGATATTATCTATTCTAACATTTAGCTTACTATTCACTGCGGCCTATGCCCAGTCGGCCATCTTCCTCTTTCCTAGCAATGCTCCGCCGACCGTGCGGCTGCAATGGGACCCGGCTCCGGATGCGAGCGTCACGGGTTACAACCTTTATTATGGGATAGGCTCCCGGCAATACACGAATCGAACTAGCGTGGGCAATATCACTAACGTGACCAGCTTGCTGCCCACACGCAACCAACAGTTCTTCTTTGCTGTGACGGCCTACAACTCGGCTGGCCTAGAGAGCGATTTCTCCAATGAAGCATCCTACTTCACCCCGCGCGGCATCTTTCCTCCGGGCAATCTTAAAACGAACGTCGTCCAGTTAGCGTTCAATGTGGAGAAGTCCGATAACCCTTCAGGGCCCTGGGTGGAGTATGCCACGATGGGCACTGACTTGACCGCGCCCGGTTTCTTCCGCGGTGTCGTGCGGGTGACTCGTGAAATTGCTTCAGCCGCTCCGCCGATTCCGGGCGAGCCGGCAGTCCTCCGTCTTACCGCCCCGCCCGCCTTGCCTACGGAGAGGTGATAGGTTTTGCAGTTTCAGAAGTGCTCTTCTCCAACCAGAGTGCACATTCAAAGAAATACGAAAATGATAACGACCCAACAAGCTACGGAATGGGGAACACTATTGGGAATATTCCTAGTGGCGTTCATGACACAATGGAACGCCCGCCGCGCCCGCCGCATTGCCCGCTCGGCAGTGGAAGAGGCGCGAGGGTATGTGGCCCGGCAGTCACAGCGCATGGGCGAGATCCACAGTTTAGTCAACGGAGCAATGGGCCGGGCGTTGCGAACTATCATGATATTGGCGCGGGAGAAGGCGGACGTGACGCAGCATCCCACGGACATTGCTGCCGCGGAACAGGCCGAGCGGGACTATGACGAGCATATGATCCGGCAGCGGCTGACCGAGCAAAGCCAGATTAGTTTCAAAGCCGGGCAAGAATCGGAGCGGGCGAAGAATAAAATGATCGGGCTCGCGCCGGAGAAGATACCCGGGACTACACCCATGTCAGAAGTGAAGATAGTCAAACCGAAGGAGGAGGCACAGGGCGAGCCGCTGATGCAGCCACTGGCGCCTATGGGCCCGCTACAACCGGGCGAGCCGCCTTCCGCTTCTCCTTCTATCTAAAGGAACGTTATGCCGAAACCTCCTATTCGAAGTCCAAAGGATCAGGGTAACCAACCGAACAAGCCGGACAAGCCGCATCCGAACCGGGACGTGCGGCTTCAGGACTTGTTAGACTTAGAAGCCCGCCTTCCCAGCAAAACCGACTTGGCTAAGATCAAAGTCGAAGTTGACACAAGCAAGCTCGCCACCAAGGTGGACTTGGAACAGTCTACGATTGCAGTTAAGACTTACATTACCCAGCTGGAGTCCCGGTTGCCTAGCAAGCGGGACACGGTAACGAAAGACAATTTATTGGCTACTGAGGGACGTCTCTCAAAGCTGATTAAACGGCCCCGGTTCGATTGGACTATCGGGCCCGTCGAAACCAAAGTCCAAAAGAAGGAGAAAAACATGATAGTTAAAATCACGAATGAACAGCAAGTGCGAGTGACGCTAAACCCGAAGACGGATGCGGGACGCCCGGCTAAGATCGACCCTAATAGCAAACCCACCTGGGAAAAGATCGACGGTGAAGCCGACGTTCAGGCAGCCGAAGACGGCTTATCCGTTTTGCTGGTAAGCGCAGACAATCCCGGCACCACGCAAATCTTGGTCAAAGCTGACGCCGACATTGGCGAAGGCGTTGAGGAGATTTCCGAGGTCATCGAGTTGCAGGTCGCCGGTGCGTCTGCGAAGAACCTGGGCTTGTCCGTTGGAACGCCCGAGCTGAAGCCCGTCGTTGGAGGATAAGCTCACAGCCAGCCAGGAGAGGACGGCAGTTAGAAAACAGCAATAAATCAAAACATGAAAACAAGATTCCAATCAATGTTCCTTGCGATGACGCTGGTGTTGGGCCTAACGGCCCCGGCTGTCGTTCTTCTCCCTGGTTGCGCCTTCTTCAGTAAGACGGCCCCCGGGAGTGATGCAGTAGTCGTGAACGCGGAGCGGACAGCTAAGCTCTCATTCACATTGGCCGACTCGTTTCTCGAGTGGGAGTTTAACAACCGGGCTTCGGTCCCGCCGGCAGTGATTCAGGCAGCTGAGACGCTGCGGGATAAGTTTCCACCCGCTTACAACGGCTTGCGGTTAGCGACGAAGACTTACAAGTCCACCCGCTCCGTTGCTGATAGGACGGTGGTGGAAGAGAAGATGGTTAGCTTGCAAAGTGACGTCACGCCGGCATCTAACTATCTACCACCTGCCATTCGCACGCGGGCAGAGATCAAGGCGACTCACTTAGAGAGCCCGCCGGACCTAAGCTCCAGCCCGCTGCCCAGGTAAACCTACCCAACAATCAAAGAAAGAAAGAAATTACTATGGAAGCGGCAACAATCATTGCACTCGCAAGCGCGGCCCTAATGGCCTTCAACAAGTCGATGGAGTATCTCGAAGCAAAGAAGCAGAACGCGGAGATGACTCCCGAGGATGAAGCGGCTTATGACAAACTAGTGGAAGAAAGGATGAAACTTCCACATTGGCAAAAGTCCAAGCCATAGCTTCCGGTTCGTTCCACTGCGGATCGGCTGGGCCGTCCCTGCTTGCTGGTTTCACCTCCTCGAGCAGGCGACGGCCTTATTCCTTCTTACTTCTTGCATGCGGAGAATTTTCTGTTAGAGTCAAATTACTATGAACAAGCCGAGCCAATTAGTTCTCAATGAAAACCCCAAGCCGGGGAACATACAGAACCTGGTCCTCAACTTGCTCCCCAAGTTAGTGCGCCACGACAAGATGGAGAACCGCGACTTCTTAGTCGTTCCCATGATCATCCTAACGGAAGGCGTCCACGCCGGGTCCGACGGCCCTATGCTTTACCCCAAGGAGGAGTTATCCAAGACGCCCGTTGTTTGGAACCACAAGCCCGTAGTCGTTTATCACCCGGAAATGAACGGCCAGGGAATCTCCGCTTGCGACCCGTCCGTCATTACCAACCGTAAGGTGGGTGTGATGATGAACACTAAGTTCGAGAAGGGCAAGCTGAAGTCGGAGGCTTGGATTGAAGTCGACCGCGCGAATGCTGTGGACGAGCGCATCATGGCAGCGATCGAAGCTAACCAAATGATGGAACTCTCCACGGGTGTCTTTGTGGATATGGAAGCGGAGCCGGGCGACTGGAAGGGCGAAGCCTACATGGGGATCGCCCGCAACTATCGGCCTGACCACTTGGCTTTGCTGCCCGACAAGATTGGCGCTTGCTCCATTAAGGACGGTGCTGGGTTCCTCCGCAATGCTGCCGAATGCAATCCTAAGTATCGGCACGTCATGGAACGCATGATGCGGGAATTGGGACTCTTGGATAATGAGATGTCGCATGGCAATATCCGGGACTCGCTTGGGGAAGCACTGCGAAAGAAGTTCAACACAACGAACGATCTGACCGGTCCTTCGCTGTGGGTGAATGATGTATATGAAGATTTCGTCATCTATGAATTAGGTGGCAAACTATTCCGCCTTGGCTATTCTGCAACGGATACGGGAGTCACCTTAAGTAAGGAGACACCAGCGCCTGTTGTTAGGGTGACTGAATACCGAACGGTGGAGGGGGCCTTTGTGGGCAACCAAACCGAAACCAAAAACAAAGATAAACGTATGAATAAAAAAGAGTTGGTGGATTCCATCATCACTGCCAATGCGGGCTATAAGGAAGAGGACCGCACGGCGCTGATGGACCTCACTGAAAACCAGTTGGAGTCGATGGTCAAGCTTCGCGTGGAATTTCCCACTGTGAACTTCACCATGGAAAAGAGCACGGACGGGAAAGCCAATCTGTTGCTGAAACAGGCCGCGCCGCAAGTGCAGAACGTGCTGATGATGCCCAAGCAGGGTGAAGCGAAGTCCGACTTCATGGCGCGGTGCACGGCAGCGGGAGTCAGCGACAAGGCCACGTGCAACGCCATGTTCGACAAGATGGCAGCGACGAAGAACGAGGAGCCCAAGCAGGAGCCCGCCGCGCCCAAGGTCGCTCTCAACCTCCAGGAATACATTGCTGCGGCTCCGCCGGAAGTGGCTGCGGTGCTGAATAACAGCATCCAGGTCTATGACGAGGAGAAGGCCAAGCTGATCGACTCCATCGTGGCGAACAAAAACAATCCTTTCTCCAAAGAGGATTTGGCCAACCGCCCGCTCGGCGAGTTGCGCGGTCTGGCCCGCCTCGCGGGAGTGAGCGTTGTTTCGCGTCCTCCGGCCCACTACGGGGGCCAGGCAAATGTTCCGTCCGAGAACTCCTCGGAGCAGGAAGAAGCGATGGAAGTTCCGGCGATGAACTTCGCGAAGTCCTAAACCACCAAACCCAAAACATTCATTTAACAGAAAATCAATATGAGCGAAATCACTCAATATCCCAAGCGGATTCACTTGCTTGGTTCCGGACGGCACGAAGAAGCCACGGCCGGCGGTGCAATCACCCCGGGCATGCTGCTGAAGGTTAATTCGGTTGGGCAGGTCATTGCCCACGACGGTGCGGCGGGAGTCGCAGAGAAAGCCTTCGCACTCGAAGACGCCTTGCAGGGCCGCACCATTAACACCGCCTACGCTCAGAACGAGCTGGTCGGATTCGTGTTGGCTTCCCCGGGCGACGTCGTCTACGCCTTTCTAGGCGGCGGCGAGAACGTCAATCCGGGCGCTACGCTGAACAGCAATGGTGACGGCACGCTGCAAGCGGGCACCACTAACGCGATTGCGATTGCGCTGGAAGCGGTGAACGCCAGTGACAGTAACAACGTGAACGAAAGGATTCGCGTCCGCATCCTTTAAGCCGGCCCTAACATCATCAACCAAACGAAAGAAACTTATATATGGAATTCATTCTAAACGGACAAGCCCAAGGGGCCGTCGCGACGACTCTGTTGAACAACGGGTTCGACGTTTCCGCCTTGCGACCCTGGGTCGGCAAGGACGGGCGGTCTTATATCGCCCGCAATCAGGGAGGCAAATTGATTGCTATCCCGACGCAGAACGCTACTGCCACCCTTCGCAAAGAGGAGTGGAAGGTGCTCGATGACGCTATTGTCATTGCTGCGAAGGAACGCTTGCGGGTGGTCGCGGACTTGCGTGGCCGCGGGCTCACCTACAATATCCCCAACGGGATGGGTAAAACCGTCTTGGAGACGGAGAGCATGAGCGACATCACTCGCGCGACCATCAGCATGGACCCGGCGCGGGAGAGCGAAGGGGATCGCCCGGAGTTCGATTTGACCAGCTTGCCCTTGCCGGTCATCCACAAGGACTTCTACTTCAATGCCCGTCAGGTTGCGACCTCGCGGAACAGCGGAGCAGGCATCGACACCACGACCGCGCAATTGGCGGCCCGACGGGTTGCGGAAGAAGCTGAGAAGCTGACGCTGGGAGTTCTCCCCGCGTTCGGATACGGCGGCGGGACGATCTACGGCCTGACCAACTTCCCTTCGCGCGTGACCTCTACGAGCCTCACCGCGCCCACGGAAACGGGCTGGACTCCGCAGACCACGATCCAGGAACTGCTCGCGATGCGCCAGGCTAGCGAAGACAACCATCACTATGGCCCTTGGTCGCTCTACACGAGCCCGGCTTGGGACCAGTATCTCGATGATGATTACTCCACGCTCAAGGGAGACATCACCCTTCGCCAGCGCGTCACAGCGATCAACGGCATCGGAGCCGTGACTACGCTGGACTACCTTACGGGCTTCCAGATGATTCTTGTGCAGATGACTAGTGATGTCATTCGCATGGTGATCGGCATGGACGTGACCACAGTCCAGTGGGAAACTCACGGTGGCATGCGCCTCAACTTCAAAGTGATGGCGATCATGGTTCCCCAGCTGCGGGCCGATTTCAATGGCCAGACTGGAATCATCCACGGCAACGCTGCCTAAAAGCGAACCGACGAAACAATTTGGGCCGTCCGGCGTATTGTGCGCTGGACGGCCTGATTAAACAAACAAACGCAACTAACAACTCATATGCCCAAGTTCAAAGTAGTTATAGGGACGCACATCGAAGATGGGGTGTCCTACACCAAAGATCAAATCGTTAAGAGCGAAAAGGATCTTACTAAACTCTTTCCCGGCAAGTTCACCAAGCTGGAATATGCTCCGGTAGATCCCGAACCTGCCGAGGCGCCCGCGCCAGCGGCTCCCGCAGCGGCAGTGAAGCACACTACGATGCCGGCCGCCGCCAAACCCGCAGCCAAGCCCGCGTCGAAAGGACGTTAATCCATGCGAACGACTTCAGGACAAGTTGCGGAGATCATCGAAGTGGATGTCACTATCGGGCTGACACCATTTATGTCGGTGGCAAACGAGCTAGTGACTGAAGTCTGTTCGGATGCGGGCTACACCGACGAACGGCTGGAGTTAATTGAACGCTGGCTGTCCGCCCATTTTTATACCAACCGGGACCCGCGTGCCGTTAGCGAACATGCGGGTCCTGTCGGCGCTACTTATCAAAGTGCCGTTGATCTAAACCTCAATACGTCCCACTACGGCCAGACCGCTATGCTGCTCGACACGGCGGGCGGACTGGCCGGGTTGAATAAGCAGCGGAAGCGCATCGGCTCCGTTACTTGGCTGGGGACCAAACCCTCCACAGTAGACTAAGCTATGCCACTCTGGGCTCCTTCTCGCGACTGGGACGGGCAGGACGCCTTTCTAGTAGGCGGCGGTTCTTCCCTCCGAGGATTTGATTTCTCGCTGTTAAAGGGGCGGAACGTTATTGGGTGCAACGACGCCTGGCACTTGGGCGAGGAGATCGTTTCCATCTGCCTGTTCGGGGATACGAGCTGGTGGGAGAAGAACAAGCAGGACTTGAAGAGCTTTAAGGGACGTGTCGTCTCCTGTGCTCCCACGTGCCTCACGCTCAAGCTGGACTGGCTGTGGCAGATGAAGCGGGTTAAGGACGGATTGCATGATGGCGACACCCTGGGTTGGAACCAGTCCACTGGCGCCGCTGCGATGAATCTCGCCATGCTGCTAGGTGCCCATCGTATTTACCTTCTGGGATACGACTTGAGCGTGCAGGGTGGGAAGTTTCATTGGCACGACTACAATAAGAAGAAGCTGAACACGGAGCCCTTCGTCCGCTTCACCCGGGGATTCTATAGTATTGCCTCCAGTCTCCACCGGTTCCCGCAAGTGCGGGTGTATAACGTGACGGACGGCTCCAGCAAATTGCCTGTGTTCGACCGCATTACCTTTGCTGACTTTTTATCGGAGCTTCTTCCCTCCCCAGCCCTGTCTGGTTCTTCCCCTCGTTTAGTTGCGAACGAGACTCTTGGTCCAGACAGGGCTTCACTTTCGGAGGCTTGCGTATGAGCATCATTAAGAAGATGCGGAAACAAAAGGCCGTTTGGTGGGCGCGGTCCGCAACGCCCGATCAATATGGCGCTTACTCTTTCGTTACTCCGGTCGAAATTGACTGCCGCTGGGATGATAGCAATGAGGAATTCAGGGACTCTAAAGGGGAGACTCTTATTTCCAAGTCGACTGTTTATGTTGACCGTGTGGTTGGTCTTGGGGATAGATTACGATTAGGGGAGTTAGTCTTCGACGTTTTAGAGGACCCTATGCAGATGTCAGATGCTTTTGAAGTGGCCTCCTTCCAGCGCATACCCAACCTTAAGGCCACTGAAACTTTGTTTATCGCTTTGCTGGTATGAAATTCATTAACCACGAAAAAAGAAAAGGAATAAATCATGTCTGGATTCTCTGATGCGGCGGTCTTACTCATGCTCGATTGGATTACGGTGACCGGGACTCCCACTCGGCCCACCGGATTTTATCTGGCATTATATACAACCAATCCCAACTTTCAGACGGGTGCGGGTGGGACTGAAGCCACTGGTGGAAGCTATGCCCGTATTGGCATGACGATGGAGACTGCGGCTGTTCGCGCAACTCAAAACAGTTCAGGTCCTCACGAGTTCATCGTAGGGACTAATTTGGCGGCGGGGACCTATACTGGTTTTGGAGTTTACTCCTTGTCTGCGGCCGGGGTCTTTTTGGGAGGGGCCGATTTTCCTTCGGACCGGGTGGTGGCCGTAGCTGGAGACAAGATCACGTTTGCTGTCGGAGCGGTTGACTTGGCCTTGCCGAACACATAAGCATGGCTACGCGGATATACTTCCCGTCGAGTGGCGCCGCTCCCGTGACGCCCTCGACGTGGTTGTTTACTTCCCAAATAGCCGCACCAGTTACATTCAAAGCGGTTACGGCGAAGAGTGCTACTGCTTTGACTGATGTCAACGGTGCTACTTCTACCACCAGTCCTATTCTGCGTGGGATAGGACGATGGGTGATAGGTCCGCTGGCAGCGGTGCAGATTAGTGGAACCATCAAAGGCCAGTTTCGTTGCGCTGAGAACAATGCAGGCGCTTCCGCCACCCTCGCCGTTGCTATTAAAATCATCCAGCCCAACGGGGCTGATCGTTCTACACTGCTCTCGCCGGTCGCTTCCGACTTAGCTACTACGGTCCCGCCGGAGATGCTGGCGAGCACCACACCAGCGTCTGGCGCTGCTAACCGATCTTTTAATAACACGGCTGAAAGTGCCAGTGTTAGCCTAGCTGCGCAAACTCCTACTGCTGGTGATTACCTAGTGATAGAAGTAGGATTCAGATCAGCAACCTCAACTTCCCGCACCATCTATTTGCGTTATGGAGACACGGGAGCAAACGATCTAGAAGAGAATCAAACCAGCGTCAATGACTATGTCCCTTGGATTGAATTCAGTCAGACCCTTTCTTGGCAGGCGGCCACTTACAATCAGACTGGTGCTTTATCCGGTATCCCGGGATTGGTGGCAGTTGATAGGATAGGGCTTGTAGGCAGCGGAGCCGCTTCAGCTATCCCTTCCCAAACTGGGGTTCAGTCTCTTTCGCTTGTAGCGGCGGGAGTGATTTCAGCCGTTCCCAGTTTGACATCGCAGAACCTAGTATCTCTTAAGGCAATTGGCGTTCTGAGCGTGACTCCTGCATTAACAGGAGTTGAAGAATTCGTGTTGGGAATTATTACGTATCAAGAAGGCGGGACCCTGTCAGCCGTTCCTTCCCTTATTGGAATTGGGGTTCTGTCCTTTCCCGAGGGCGGCATCCTGTCGGCCGTTCCTTCTTCAGTAGGCGCTAATCTGCTTTCCCTAGCTGGGCTGGGTTCCTTGTCGGATATCCCCTCTTTGGTGGGTGTGGCGGGATTGGCAGTGAATGAAGTCGGAGGACTAAGTGCCTCCCCTAATCTAGCTGGAGTGAATCTAGCGGGTTTCCCTGGAGGAGCGGCGCTGGCCGCCACTCCCAGTTTGGCGGCGCAGTGTCTTCTTAACCTTGCTGGACTAGGGTTACTCACGGCTGTTCCGTCTCTTACTGGGGTAGAAACATTGGTAGGGCTCCAAGTCTTTAATGAAGGAGGACAACTATCGAGCACTCCTGCTTTGGCAGCGGCGAGTCAGTTGACGTTGTTGGGGTTGGGAGAACTGTCAGCCGTCCCTTCCTTAGTAAGTGTGGATTTGATCTCCTTGAAAGGTTTAGGAGAGTTGAGCGCAATCCTTGTTCTTACCGGAGCAGAGACTTTCGGTGAAGGGGTATTAATATATCAGGAAGGAGGAACTCTCCTTTCTGTTGGTGACTTGTTGGGCTCGGCCTTAATAACTCTATCGGTCAGCGGCAGCCTATCGTTAGTGCCTTCCTTGATTTGGACTAGTCGTGTTGGAATATTGCTGACGATAAGTTTCAACCAACCGAAAACAATCCGGTCTGGCTTGCATCCAACTTCAATCCGGTCTAATCTGCAAGGCAACCGACTCCATGGAAATGGCGTCTTGCAAATCAAATGAATAGGCTCTTAATTAAATCGAACAATATAGGCATCCGGCTTACTGATACCCTCCTCAAGGACGGTGTTCCGATGGATTTGACTGGAGCGGTGGTTAAGTTCTTGATGAGACCTCGGGTTGGGGCTGTTTTCTTGGATGACGCTATAATAGGGGAATCGGACCAAGGGACGGGAGAGGTGGCGTATGAAGTTCAATCTGGCTTTCCTACGACTGCTGGAATCTATCGACAAGAGTGGGAGGTTAGATTAGGCGGTGCGGTTCTGACCTTCCCCTCTGATGGTTACAATGAAATCCAGATTTTGGGTGATTTGAATTAATAAACTTCATGGCTCAAATCAACGCTATCACCGGAGTCAAAGAAGTGCTCGCTAAGATGCAGGCGAAGAGCGAGGCGTTGGCGCGTGGCTGCGAACGTGGACTCAAGAAGGCCGGGCTCATGCTCCAGCGGGAAAGCCAGCGCCTGGTCCCCGTCGACTACGGTGTGCTGAAGGCTTCCGCGTTTACCCGCTCCGCCGGGGAGGGGTTGAAGACAGAAGTGACGGTGGGCTACACGGCACGATATGCCATCTATGTTCACGAGCTTGTGGAGATGCGGCTCCAGGGAGAAGATCGGCCGGCTCCGCACAAAGGGAAATACTGGGACCCGCAGGGCCGGGGCCAAGCCAAGTTCCTGGAGGAGCCCGCCCGCCGCCTCAATTCTGATATGCGGAGAATCATCGCAAAGGAGATGCACATATGAGCAGTCCTGCTGAGGTCATGCGCCAGCTGTTAATCGACCTCGCCCTAGGGGACGAGCTGAGCGGCTCTTGGCCCGTCTTCGTGTCTTTCCTCCCCGGCACGCCGGACAGTGCTTTATGCGTTTACGACACGAGCGGACGCCAGGACGGCAGGATTATGGCGACGGGCGAAAAGGTGATTCATCCCGGTATCCAGATCATGGTGCGCGGCTTTGTTTACCCGGAAGTGCGGGCGAAGGCGGAGAGCATTGCTGCTGCCCTGGACGCCCAGCAACGGTCAGAGGTTGTAATGGAGTCCGCTGTCAGTTACATTCTCCACAATGTGTCACGAACTGGAGATATCCTCCCTTTGGGAGTGGAGCAGGAAGGCGACCGTCGACGCCATCTGTTTTCCATTAATGCCGTAGTCACGATAAACCAAACCGAATAATCAACAGAAAGAAAACAAGATGCCAAACGCAAACGAGTTAAGACTGGACGATGGCTTTTCAACCATCATCACGTTCGCTAACCTCCCTCTCGTAAAACTATTTGAGAAGGACGTCACTCCTCCGGGTTACACGGCGGGAGGGCCTATCGAAACCACGACCATGCGGAACACGGCCTATCGGACGAGTGCTCCGCGCCAGTTGAAATCCCTCACGCCCGTCAGCGCGACCGTGGCCTATGCGACGACCGCCCTGGATGAAATCTGGCCCCAGATTGGCGTCAACCAACTCATTACTGTGACCTTCCCGGACGGCTCCACGATCGCGTTCTACGGATGGATTGAGGAGTTTACACCCGCCACGCATACGGAAGGCGAACAACCGACCGCCAAGCTCACTATCACTCCGGGCATGCGCGACCTTAACGGCGAAGAAGTGGCGCCGGCTTACTCCAGCAATGTTGAAAGTTAAGATTGTATGGCACTGAAGTTTACCCTAATTACGACCGCCCTCGCAGTTACCCTGGATGGCGGTGAATACGAGATTCGCGAAATGACAGCGGCGGCCCGGGACGCTTATATGGATACGCTGAGCGAGCGTGTCGTTATCGACAAGGAAGGGAAGGCAGCGGGTATCAAGAAGTTTGATGGCATGCAGGCCGAACTGGTCTCACGCTGTCTGTTTCTGAAGTCTGATGGCAGCCAAGTTACTAAGGAGACTATCCAAGGGTGGCCGGCTTCCACCGTGGCGTCCTTGTTCGACGAGTGTCAAACGCTTAATCACCTGAACACGGGTGCACAGAAAGCAGTGGCGGAACTGTCAAAAAACGAATGACGGGTGAGAGGCTGGGCTGGTTCCAAGTAGCCTCTCACCTGGGTTGCCCGGTCCGCGAGTTAGCGGCCCGGATAACCTACAGCGAGTTCATTGACTGGATAACGTTCCTTCGGCGCGAGGAGGAGCGGAACACGAAGCAGGATATTTACTTGGCGCAGATAGCAGCGGAAGTCCGGCGCGGCCTAGTAAAGAATCCCAAGTCGGTTAAGACGAAAGATCTCTTGATGAAGAAGACAGACGATACGCCAGCCACGGAAAAGCCTGCCTCTAAGTCGAAGTCTGCTTGGGCCCAGTCCCTCAACCTCAAGTTAGGAGAACGCTAATATGGAAGGCATACCCGGCTCCGGCGACCTAGGGACGCTCTACGTCAAGCTCACCGCTAACTCCGCGGAGTTAGTGAAGGGGATGAACCAGGCAAAAGCGAGCGTTGTCGAGGGCACGGGAACCATGGTGAAGGCAGTAGGCGCTATCGGGGCGGCCGTTGTGGCGGCTGCGGCTGTCATCTCCCTCAAGCTCACGAAGTCCGCTATCGATGCGGCGGATGAGATGGGCAAGATGGCGCAGAAGGCGGGACAGACCGTGGAGGCGTTCTCCTCCCTCGCTTACTCCGCGGGGCTGGCGGACATGAGCACACAAGAGCTAGTCCAGTCCACCAAGTTCCTGGCCAAGTGGATGGAGGAGAACGGGACCCACTCCGACAACCTTACGGAATCAATCATCCAGCAAGCCGACGCCTTTGCCAATACGAAGGACGAGGCCACGAAGCTGCGGATGGCGTATGAGCGGTTCGGCCGGGCGGGTGCGGAGATGCTGCCCTTCCTCAACCAAGGCAGCAAAGCAATCCGCGAACAGATGGACGAGGCCCGCGTCTTTGGGGCCGTTATCGGTAAGGAGTTTTCCAACAATGCCCAGACGTTTAACGACAACCTAAAGCGGATTCACACAATGTTCAGCGGCATCTTTAACATGGTCGCTGAGCAGCTCTTGCCCAAGTTGATTGAACTGACGGAGGAATTTATAAGATGGGCCAAGGAGACAGATGCGGCGCGGGTGGCTGCGGACGCAATCCTTGCCTCCTTCAAGACTCTTTCGGATATCATAGACATTTTCCGTTTGGGTTTGCTGACCATCTGGACGGTGCTCCGCTCCATCTCCACTATCATCGCAACGAACGTCACCGTTTCCCTGGAAGCGTTCCGGAACGGCATCGACGCTGTAATCCAGCTCGTAGGCGTGTGGTGGACTACGCTGAAGAACCTTATGGCGGGACTGGCCGACATGAGCACGCTTATCGGCAAGGTGGGCGGTGTGATGCAGGCTTTGCTCTCCCGCGACTTTGCTGCCGTAGCGCTGGGCGTCCAGGATATCGGAAAGACGGTGGCTAAGGGATGGGAGGACATCTCCACCGCTATTTCTACGGGTGTCGACGCCTCGGGTAAGATCATAACCGACTCCGTCAGCAAGACTGGGGAGATGGTTGTGGGCTTAACGACGAGCGCAGTGGACGATATCATGACTCAGTGGGGAGAGTGGGTCGACAAGGGCGCCAAGATCATGGAGCCGATTAAGACTGCGGCCAAAGGGACGGCGGACGTGGTGGAGAAAGCCACGCAAGACATTGAGGGCAATTCCCAAAAGATGCAGGCCGCACTGGCCGCACTGGGCGGTCCCAAGAACCGTATGGAAAGCATCGGGCTCACGCCGCAGATGGCCCGGGAACTGGGAGTCTCCGGCGGGACAATGGAGCAATTGAAAGGAATGTCCAAGCCGCTGGCGGGCACAGGCGACGACCCGTTGCAGGCACAAGCCATGCAATTCGCTTCCGAGGAACAGATGCTCAAGGACCGTCTCGCCGTTTTGCAAGACGTAGGGACTCAGGAGGTCAAGCTCACGGAGGAGATGCAGAAGCGGAAAGAGGAAACGATCATGGCCTTTAATGAGCGGCTGAAGAAGCTGCAAATGGCCCAGGCCGTGCTCGTGCTCAATACGTCCTCCAAGATGTTTGATGACTTGGCCAGCATTGCGGAAGCGTTCGGCGGGAAGCAATCCGCCGCCTACAAGGCTATGTTCGCCGCGTCCAAAGCGTTCGCCGTCGCGGAAGCTACAGTGAAGATCGCGCAAGGCATCGCGGCGGCGGCAGCGAACCCCTGGCCGCTGAACTTGATGGCGATGGGTTCGGTGATTGCAGCGACCGCGAGCATTGTATCCTCCATCCAAGCGGTGAAGCTCGAGTTCGGCGGAGCCAAGGAGGCGGGCGGGGACGTGTCTAGAGGCAAGGCTTTCCTCGTGGGCGAGAAGGGCCCCGAGCTGTTTGTGCCTTCGCGTGGCGGGAGCATTGTTCCCAACGACGTGCTAGGCGGCGGGAGCGGCGGCGGTGTGCGGGTGATTATTAATAACTACACCGATGCCAAGCCGGAAGTGAAGGAGCGGAATGAAGGCAACGAAAAGGTCATTGAGATAATGATTCGCCGGGTTAAGAACGAGATCGGTTCCGAGATTCGGGATGGGCGGGGAGATGTAACCAAGTCCATGGAGTCCACGTTCGGGCTTAAGCGGGGGAAGGGATGAGTGCGATCGCGGACATGATTCTTTGGCCGGCCACGCTGCCGCTGCCCTTTATCGACTACGACGGACAGCCAATGCACGCGACTCTGGCCAGCCGGTTGGAGAATCCTAAGATCCAGCGCCGGCGTCGGTTCCATGCTTCCGTGATCTCCGTGGCGGTGCGGTGGGTGTTTAGCATTGGCGAGTATGCGGAGTTCAAGACTTACTTTCTCGAAACCCTGGGGAACGGAGGCGCCCAGTTCTTGATCGAATTGAAGTATCCCCAGACCTCCGCCCTGACTACTTGGAAGGCCAAGTTCACGGGCAATTACCGCTCCACCAATCAGCTAGGGCAGTGGGAAGTGGAAGCGGAATTAGAACTCATGGACGGTTCCTTAGCGGCCGCCTCCGTTGATCCCGAGCCGCTATTGGACTGGGTGAATTTCTATGTCATGCCTCTCGAAACCCCGTTTGCTACGGCGGACGATTTCCTATATTGTGTTCACGTATGAGTGCTCCATATCAATCTACTTACACCGGCGCCCAGGTAGACGAGGCCATTGCCATTGCCTTGGGCTTAACGGAGCAGGGCCCTAGTTACAACGGCTCTTTGGATCTAGCAGATACCGACGAGGACGGGTCGGTAACGGGTCTTGGACTTTCTTTCACTCCTATCCGGGTCCAGCTAACTGTGGAGATTCCCAGCGGCGGCGATGCAATCTTTGCGAACCCTATCCGGGACTCTTTAACGGCGGATGGGTTCGACTTCATTCTCAGTGGAGCGGTGGGAGTCAACTATCGTCTCTATTACACAATCACGGGCGACGCAATTACTGAATCATGAAAAATCTATTCACCTTAACTGTTCTGCTGGCGCTGCTGGACTTTAGCGCCTTCGCAGCATCCCGCGCGCCACTCAATCGCGCTTACTTGCAAAGCAACTTGGATGGGAACGGCAAGTCGATTACGAACCTTCTTATCCTGCGGGTCGGGACCGTCATTGCGGACCAAGTCGTTGGCGGCGGAGCCGGTCTGAGCAACGTGGTTGCATCGGTAGTGCTGCCCGGGATCTCCCTGACTAACGTGACAATCAAGGGAGGGACGTTCTACGGGGACGGCTCCGGGCTGAGCAATGTTGTGGCGGGTTCCTCCTCTGCTCTGGCGTCCGGGTCTTCACTTACAAACATGATCCTCAAGGGAGGGTCCATTGAGTATATGGACGGTTATGGGTTGACTAACGTGCCGGCCACTTCCCTTTTCTATCCAACGAACTTGGGGACTACTGTCATCACGTTCGGCGGCTTCGTGGAGTATCGGGATTATGGGACCAACGCCGCTTTCGCTTGGGGCGGGTTCACAGGTGTATCCCATACTAATGTGCAGACAGTAGTCTACTTCGTGACGAACTCTACGGCGAGCGTTTGGAATGTAACTCCGCCGCCAGGGATGCTGGCAACCAACGGAACGTGGAACGTGACCAACGTGACAGCTTTCACCTTCATAAACAACGGGAAGAAGTGGACCAACGGAACAGCTCAACCTATCAAATGAAAACGGCGCTCCTCTTATTGCTCTGCTCGGCTTGGGCAGCGATGGGTCAAGCCTATACGCATGCAGATCCGACCTGGCCGCAATATCTCTATGTCGCAGCGGGCGGAGGCGGAGGCGGTTGCTCTACACCCTACCTGTTCCTGCATATTGACACACCGTTGGGAAGTTCAGGTTCGATTGCGGATGGGACATTCATGGCTCAAAAGATCAAGAACGTTTCTGATGTCGACGTGACCATCAAACGTCTTTCGTGGCCGATTCAAACTAACAACGGCGCGGGACCGCCAGTCTGGACTGGTTATGTGCGGACGAGTCCGGACATGGGCGCGGGTAGCACTTATGGAAGTGCAAGCGTCACGACCAATCGCTCCCGGACGGGAACAATGTTCGTTGATTTGAATTGGGCAGCTGGGACTGAGCCAGTGGTGCCTGCCGGAACTGACTTCTACATTGGGGCCTCTGTGGCACTGAATGGCGCGTCCGTCTCGCAGCCATACGATGTTGTGGGCGGTGGAGTCACTTATGTAGATACGACCTATGCACTTTATGAGAACGGAGCCTTGTTCGGGTCAGTGAATACGCGGGACGTAGGACTAGATATTTTTGGCTGTTTTGATCGCCCCACTTGCACTTCGAGCAACTTGTGGTCTAGTCCGATTTCGCAGAGCCAAACTGCCACGGACAACGACCGAAATTTGGCTTACTCCACGGATATCTACCGGCAGAAAATTCATAACACTTCTGGGAGCAAGGTGATGATTAAGAAGTTCCGCGTTGGTTTGCAAAGCACCAGCATTGGCGATGTGGACGTGAGGGCGGTAGTTAATAGTTCGGGCAATTACCAGCAAGGGAATCAATACGGCTTCTTCTCCCAAGTGGTTACGATACCCAACGGGATGGCTAGCCAGTTCGTTGACATCCTTTGGGATGACGGCTTCGAACCCATTATCCCAGCCAATACAGATTTTTACATCGGTATCTTTCCCTTTGCGAACAACCGGGCGCGAATAAATGTGAGGGACTCAAGCACCTCTTATGAAACTTCGAGTTGGAACTACGGACAGGGCGGGCCGGCTGGGGACGAGGGACGTGATATGCAATTCGAAGTCTACATCTGCCAATAAAGTATGGATAGCGACCTCCCAGTTTGGCCCGAAGGACTTGACACTCCGCTAGTGGAGCGGAGGCACACCATCTATCCGCGTGCGAGCACGGTGAAGATGGAAAGCGGGCGGAGGCGGGTCCGGAGAATGCAACTGGAGCCTATTGAGGTCATGGACGTGACTTGGAATTTCGTTGCGGATGAATATGAGGTGTTCCGGGATTTCTTCATCGACGACCTGGAGCACGGGTCCTTATTCTTCGTTATGGAGACAATCGAACCCGCTGACACGCTAGGATTCTTTATCCGCTTCACCCGCTCTTACGCCTTCCTGGACGGCACGTATGTCTTCTCCGAGTCGGACAACTTGTTTACGGTGAACGCTGCGTTGGAAGTGGACGAGGAGGAGCAAGAGGAATTTCCGGATCGGCACATCGACTCTGTGCTTGCAGATGGTGGCACGTCCTCCGCATCCTTCCATGACGGGGAGATACTGCCACCCGGAGAATTTACTCTTAGCTCAGCTGGGTTCCTATCCGGACTTCATTTCTTTGCAGTGATCGCGACACCCGCACAGGACGACACGGGTTCTAACTCGGCCGGGTTCCTATCCGGAGTCTATCTACTTGTTGTAGAGGTGCTTTCCCTTCCGGAAACCGGAGCCGACTCCGCTAGCTTCCAGTCGGGCACCTATACTCTGGTGGTGATGGTAGATACGAAAACGGAAACCGGAGCCGACTCCGCTAGCTTCCAGTCGGGCGTCTACACCCAAATTGGCGTGCCTACAACTCACGAGGAAAACACTTCCAACTCTGCTAGCTTCCAGTCCGGTGCCTATACTCTTGCTTGATTTTATGAATAAAACTAAGAACCATATTATTTGCGAAACCACTCAACGTGCCAGCGGAGTCGTCCAATGCCAAGTTGTAGAAGCCGGAAAGGTCGTCCGCTCTTACAAGCCACAGAAGAACCTGATATTGAATCAGGGCCTGGACCTTGTTTGCGGAACTGGTGTTTGGTGTGATCTCTTTACCTATTGTGTTGCGGGCACGGGAACCACAGCCACTAACTTCGCGTCGGGCGCGGGACAGAACGGCTCGGGCGCGGCCACTACTTTCACGGGTCCGGGCTCTTTCGACTTCACGGTTTCCGCAGCTATAGGGGACATGATAAAGATGACGAGTGGAGCTAGCAGCGGCTCTGAGGTGCGCATTACGGCAATCGGTGGTGCGACCAGTGTTACTTACACTCCTTCGGGAACGCTCAGTTCGGGCGAGTTCACTGTTTACAAGACCAGCCAAGTAGGACTAGCTACGGAAACCAAGCGGACTAACACCTATCTTACCGGATCGGGAAACTGCGGAAGTTCAGTGTCGGGTAGCAATGTTATCCTCAAACGCACCTTCGACTTCTCCGCGGAAGTGGGAAGCGTGACTTTCAATGAGGTTGGGCTCTCTTACACCAACTCTTCTGGCAGCAATCTGTTCTCCCGGATAAAACTCTCCTCAGGCATTCCCCTGACAGCTGGCCAGCAACTGCGAGTGATCTACACCCTGACTATCGCCTTGTCCCCAACTACACTGACGGCAGCTACCTTTACGATTACGGGCTGGCCAGTGCTGCCTTCCACTTCGTTAGACGGGGATCAGCAATGGCAGCTCTGCGGCATCACAGGTATCGACACCAATGGGGGAAACTCAGTGACGGACGCGACGGGCGGAGGCATTGGACTTGGATGCGGTTGCATGGAACCGAGCTACACCACAGCATCGGGAGGATTCTTCTGTCATATCTGGATCTCCCCTGATGCAACGGCTCCGACTACCTTCAACACTACTCCAGTCAATCGTCTTACTAACTATGAACACAAGGCGGTGACTTTGTCCTCCTACACTAATTTGGATTTCTATCGGGACAAAACAACGACCTTCCTAGTAGGCGAAGCGAACCGGGCCGACTGGCGCAGCATGGGGATGGGTATTCATAATACTGCCGGGATCTCTATCACCTCAGCGAATAACGGATGCGCCTTCGTTTGCGTCTTCGATGAAGTGCAGACGAAGAACTCGCTCTACACCCTCACCCTCACGTTCCGTATTACTGTCGGCCGAACACTCGCATGAACCCATCCTTACAGGACGCCATCAAAGAGGCGTTCGCTATTGCGCCGTCGAACCGTGTTATTCTTAACACCCTGGAGATCCGCCAGACGGGTGTGCAGGATTCCATCTATATCGTCCAGTCCCGCCGCAGCATTACCGCCTTCGATGAGGATGCGGTGGAACGGGTGTTCGAGCCAGTCGGCTTCCAGTTCTCCCTCCCGCCCTCTAACGAGGAGGGATTTCAAAGCCTCAACATCGCCATCGACAATGTGGGACGGCGGGCGGTGGACTTCGTGACCACAGCCATGGGCTACTCCGTTCCCATCAAAATTATTTACCGTCCTTACGTCAGCGACGATCTTTCCGCTCCGCAGATGGACCCGCCGCTAGTTCTCTTCCTCAAAGACGTCCGCATCACTGCCGTTCAGATAACCGGCCGGGCTACCTTCATGGATATCGTCAACAAGAAATTCCCGGCTGAGCTTTACACCCGCACCCGCTTTCCTTCCCTGGGATGAACTGGGCGGCCAAATACATCGGCATTCCTTACGTGATGAGCGGACGGGATGCGAGCGGCGTGGACTGCTGGGGTCTGATCTGTTTGGTGTATCTCCAGGAGTTTGGAATGGACTTGCCCGTCATCCCCGGCATCCCTGCTGCGGAGACTCTCGCCCTGTGCGCAGCAATCGAGAAGGAGGTTAAGCAGGACTGGACGGAAGTCGAGAAGCCCTTTGACGCTTGCGCAGTCACGATGAGCCAGGGCGAAGTCATGCACCACGTAGGCTTGTGGGTCGCAGCGGACGGCGGCAAGGTGATGCACTGTTGGGGCCGGCATAAAGTTATTGCGGACACGGTGAAAGGGATTAGCCTTAAGGGAATTAGGCAGATGAAATTTTATCGTCACCGGCAATGGATACAATAAGACCAAATATGGGTTGGGTGTTCGAAACGGCCAATTCCTTTGAGCCGCTTAGGGTGGAGCGGCATCAAGTTGCTGCCGGCACATTGGTAATGGAGTGGGTAGCATGCCGGCATCCCGAGACGCGAGAGTTCCCGCTGCCCACCATCTGCATCTTCAACGGCCAGCCGCTACTGCGGAAGGACTGGGACCGTCCCATTCACGAGGGCGACATCGTCAACTTCATTGCGATTCCCCAAGGCATTGAAATCATTATTGCCCTAGTCATTGTGGTGATTGTGATGGTGCTGGTCGTGGTGCTCATGCCGGTTCCGCCTCCGCCCGGGGGAGGACCCGAGTCCGATCCCGTTTACTCCGTCAAGGGACAGAGCAACGACATCCGGTTAGGCGAGCCCATCGAAGTTTGCTACGGACGAAACCGCATCTTCCCTTCCTTGGCGTCCCGTCCCTTCTACCAATACGACGGCAACGATCAATATCAGCACTCGCTGTTCTGCCTGGGACAAGGGCAGTTTGATATCGAAGCAATTCAAATCGGGGATGCTTCCATCGCCAGCTACCAAGAAGTGGAATATGAAGTTATTGAACCCGGAGGAACTACGACCCTCTTCGCCACCAACGTCTACACTTCTCCGGAAGCGGGCGGTCATACGCTGCTGGCGCCTAATGAGGAGGAGTATGTCCCTGACGGCTGGGTTGGACCGTTCCCCGTTTGTCCGGTTGGCGAGGTCACAGAGAAGATCGAAATCGACTTAGTCTTTCCTAAGGGCATTTACCGGATGGACTCCTCCGGCACGCTCAAGAATATTACGATCACGGTGGAAGCGGAGATGCGGCTCATTGACGATGCTGGTGCTCCGCTGGGTCCTTACACGGACTTAATAGTTCCCAACCCGATTACGATTACGGGCAAGACAACGACACCACAACGCAAGACTTACTCCAGCGGCGTGGCGAACGGCAGATACGAAGTGCGGCTCCGGCGGACGGGCGAGAAGCGGCTCTCCCCGCGGGCGGGCAACGACGTGGTTTGGGAAGGGCTCCGGTCCTTCATTGCTTCTACGGAGGAGCACGACTTCGGTGATGTCACTTTGCTGGCCGTGCGGATACGGGCCACGAACAACCTTAACGTCAATACCCAGTCGCGCTTTAATGTTATCGCCACCCGCAAGCTGCCCATCTACGAGTCGGGCGGGTTCTCCGAGCCGCAGGCTACCCGCAGCATCGTGTGGGCTATGGTGGATATCTTCCGCAGCCTTTACGGTGGGCGCCTGGAGGACGGATACTTCGACTGGGACGTGCTCCTAGAACTGGATGCGCTTTACACCAGCCGCGAGGAATATTTTGACTGGGTGTTCCGGGATGCTAGCACCGTGTGGACGACCGCCCAGGCAGTAGCACGGGCCGGCCGGGCCATCCCGCTGCTGACAGGTTCCTTGGTTACGATGAAGCGGGACGGTCCGCTGGAAGTGCCGGTGGCGATGTTTAACCAGGAGAACATTATCAGCGGTTCCTTCCAGTGGGACATCAAGCTTTGGGATCTCGACGAGCATGATTGCATGCAAATCGAATACACGGACCCTTCCACGGGCTACAAGCAAGAGCAAGTGATCGCGGTGCTCCCGGGCGGAACTTCCGACCACCCGGAAGATATCCGTTTGGCGGGTGTGCAAAGCCGCACGCATGCTTACCGGGCGGGGCTCTACATGATGGCCTGCCGACAATACTTGCGCGAGAACGTTTCCTTCGACACCGGCATGGAGGGTTTCATTCCTACTTACGGGGATTTGATTGCCGTGTCGCACGACGTTCCTAGCTGGGGTCAGGCGGGCTACATCGCCAACGCTGTGCGGGGAGCAGGGACGTTTTATCACTTGTGGCTGTCGGAGCCGGTGGAATTCGAATCCGGGGAGGAGCACCAGATCCTTTTGCGCGGCCGGACGGCCAACGTTATTGGCCCGCTGGATGTTTTTGAAACAGCGGACCCGCAGCAAGTTGCCATCAACTCTCCTACAGATATCGACTTTATGCTGGACGGGCTGACAGAGCCAATGCTGTTCCTGTTTGGCGTGTCGAACAACATCACCAAGTATCTTAAGGTTGTGAAGGTGGAGCCGCAGGGTCAGGAGATCATCCGGGTGAGCGCGGTCGCAGACGTTCCTATTATCCACTCGTTCGACGCTCTTACTCCTCCACCCTTGGGCGAAACGTTCTTCCCGCCGCTGCCGCCGGACTTGCCGGAGATCGATTTCCTTTACCTCACGCAAATCGACGGCGACTTGCTGATCGTGCAAGTGTCGTGGACGGCAGCGTTCGGGGCCCAGTATTACATTGTTCAAACTTCCGAAGACGGCGAGCACTGGCAGGAGCAAGCCAACACCGTCCGCACGTCCATCCAAGTGCAAGTGTTTCCGGGCGACCTATACGTCCGGGTGGCCGCCGTCAATTCCGGCCAAGGGCCCTGGATAGAAGAGCAGATGGTCGTGGGACAGATCGCCAGCCTAGAGGAGTCCATCCCTTGGGACTGCTTAGAGTGGCGCGTGACTTGGTTTGCGGTGAGCTACGCTGTGGGATACCTAGTCCGTATCTACGATAACAGCGAGTCGGAGCCCATCCTCAAACGGGAGGAGACTCAAACGGAAATTAGTTATCTGTATGACTACGCCGATGCGGTGGGCGATTCCAATGTCGTGCGGGAGATGCTGATCACTGTCGACCCGATCTTTAACGACGATGAAACTGGAGAGCCCACACCCAGCGGGACGCCGGTGGAGTTAGCACTCTCCAACGCCATCCCAGAACCGCCGGAGGACCCGCTGGCCACGTTCCTCGCGGAGGAAAGCGATCAGGTAGATTACACCCTCACTTGGACGATGCCGGAGGATAAGTGTGATCTCGACCGCGTGAAGATTTGGCTCTCCGCCGTGGACGGGTTTGATCCGGCGGTGGACGTTCCTTTCGCGGAGTTCGTTTTGCCGGACTCCGCCTACGATCCGAACGGGACCTATATCGTCTACGTTCCGCTGGAGTCGGGCGGGACCCACCCGGCCTATTACTATCGCATTGGACTGTTCGACGTTTGGGGTAATGAGATAAGCACGAACGTCACGGACCAGCAGACCATCCCCGCCTATCCATAGAAATTAGTTGCGCCAGCGAACGTCTTGTTGTATAGATGCACTATGAACACGACGTTCAAAGTGGAAGCCGTTCCATGTTTAGTGTGCTATGGGACCGGAAGGGCCCTTGTAGGGGCCTGTCAACTGCCTTTGTGCCTTGGGTGCAATGGACGGGGATATGTGCTGAGAAACGTGCAGAGAACGCCGACTCTTAGCTCCAAATTCCGTCTGGGTGTTCCTGCTTTAAGGCGGACAAGTTCTTTCGGACATAGGCAGCTACGGGAGAGAGCCTGTCCTCTTTGAGCCCAGTAGTCCAAAGATAGTGGTAATAGGAGGCTGGCACGTCCTGCATCATTCTCGGGTCCTTCCCCTTCGGGCCGTATTGTCCGAAGGGGAAGGGGTCTGTATCGTCTAGTTCTTTCATAGTTCAATCACCCAAACCTTCCCCAGCCAATATAAAACGAACTTCCGCCCGCCCGCAATGGGAACCTTGAACGGCTTCCACCAAGGAAGGGAAGTCACAACTTGCTTGGCAATGCGTATCTTCATAGTTCAATCACTTTTCCCGTCTCCAGTTCTTCGATGTGCGTCACTTGCACAATCTGAATCCCCAAGTCCTCCGCCAGTCCCTCCAGCATGCTGCGGACGTTCTCCCGGTATTGGCTGCTCACAAACTTAAAACCCTCGTCGATCACGACTACGCGGGACAGGCGTGGGCGGTGCAACATGAGGCACGCCACCCGCAAAGCAAAAGCAGCCACGTCTATCATTCCGCCACCGCTCGCGGATAGCGGGTCCACGTCCAGCCCGCGCCGGAGGAAACGGAGGCTGGCTTCAGTCCGCCCGCGTTTGCGTTCGAACTTAATTTGGAATTCGTAGGGATCGTCGAACACGGTGGACAAGCAGGAGGAGACCACTTTAGAAATGCGCTCGTGCGCTTTCTGCTGAACTGCTTGGGCAATGAGCTGGAGGATTTCCTGGGCGTCCTGGGTGCGCTCGAGCGAGCGGGTATCCCGGACAAGGAACTGTTCCTCCTCTGCGACCCGCTTAGTATAGTGGTCGATGCGGGACGCGATTTGGTTCACGTCCTTTTCCTCCTCGTCCATGTCTATCATACTTTCCACCGCTCCTCGTATTCCTCCATCGACTTTTCGAAAGCAGCTTCCGCCTTCGCCTGTTTTGAATTCAGCGTGGTAAGCAGGGCTTTAGCTTCTTTCAAGTTCCCGCACTTGAATTCCTCTTCCAGCCGCTGGAGCAATTGGCCTAGGGCGCCTTCCGCCCGGTCCGCTTCGCTCTTAGCTGCTTCTACTTCCGTTTTGAGTTTTCGATATTGTTCTTCGGTGATCATACTAGTTTGATTTCAACGCTAAAGCCGCCGGCCACGATCTCCGTTTCCTTCCCACAAACTGCGCACTCGCCAGAGGCGTAAAGGATATTGGCATCATTGAGGGTGCAACGGGTCCCGCACCAGCTGCAAGTAAACTTGAAGTGGATGTCGACTCGCTTCGGTCCGCCGTATTCCTTTACTACCCGGTCGGCCGTTTCAATTAGCTTGGCGCGGGACAGGTCCCCGGGGCGGGGGAGAAAGGAGGGGTTCATAAGGGAATGGGTTTGAACAGCTTTTGAAATTCGTTGTCCGTCAACACTACAATGATCTTCTCCTCGATAAGCACGGCCCAGTCGGTTGGGTTCGCAAGGATTAGTTCATTCTTGCCGCCGATTCCCTGCCACACCGAATCTCCTTCGTGGATGCGGTGGAATTTCTTTGCCACCCAAATAGGGATGGGCGCCTTGTGGTTGAACTGCCACGCGGTGGCCACATACTCTCCGGTGACTAGCTGATGTGTCGGCTTCATTTCGTTTGCATTGCTGCTAATATAATCTCCGTCGTCGCAGCCGGCACTTTCTCGAGTTCCAGGTAATTCTTTACCGCCTCCTGGAAGTCCAGCCCGTGTTCGCCCAGTCCTTCCAACCCGTCCAGGAAAGCCTTCATGTCGAAGGGGATTTCCTTCCGCGCCTTCCCCGGCTCGTGAAATCGATCGATGCTTGTGTCAAGGCGTCTACGCTTTACCGTTCCGTCCGAATAAATGATGCCTACTGCCGGCTCGTAGTCCAGCTCGTCGGACTTGCGGCGGATGAACCCGCCTACGTTGAGGACCCGGCACCCGCCGGCATTCGCGGAGAAGGGCTGATGGTTGTCTCCACAGATGGCGATGTTGTAACCCTTAAGGACGTTGGCTAGGGCGATCACATTCGCAGACGCCGGTGCTCCGGGATACTTCTTGTCAGCGGTCCAGACGTAGCGGTGAATGAGTGCAATGTTGCAGAGGCCACTCCTCCGAATGCTTGGAGGTCGAATCTCCTGGTCCCAGCCATATCCCTGAATGAGCAAGTCATTCAGGCGGACGGGCTCTATCAATCCCGCCAGATCGGTTATCTTTCCTACCCGCTTGAGGACGCCGTATCCACTGCGGTGCATTAAATCCATGCGGTGGTTGGGCAGGTCGTGCTGGCCCGGGATGCTATACATTCCGTCAGGTAAATGCTCGAGCGCAAAGTTAATCAACTCCGGAGGAGCATTCCACTTGTCGAAGATGTCGCCCGCACAAAGGATGGGCAGTTCTCCCGCCCAGTCCCGCACTTGCTGGAGGTAATGGGCTTGAACTCCCATCCAGTCCTTGTCCGCCCGGCACGCGGGCGGGAGCAAGCTAAGGTGGAGGTCACTGATAGCAATGGCTATTGGATTTGGTTCCCGCATAGTGGGCATTTTTCACCTTTCGTTTTCCGGCCGAACTCCTCCGCTTTCTTG
>Ga0208185_1000127_pt1 | contig 48633 bp, 65 predicted proteins | sample EasRivMeERMLT700_FD_187532 | JGI IMG/M metagenome (GOLD analysis project Ga0208185, IMG submission 187532) | Soil microbial communities from meander-bound floodplain in the East River, Colorado, USA - East River MetaG ERMLT700 (SPAdes) (version 2) | ecosystem: Environmental > Terrestrial > Soil... | reverse complement strand
GTTGCAGATACTTCTAGACTCACACTTACAGGAGTATTACAATCGGCTGCTGCGGATAATGGGCATGTTACTATTCGTGTAGTGTGTAGAAGTGTAGGTGCAGCAGGAGTTCTTAGAGGTTTGGCAGAGATACGACATAATCTTGCGACTACTGGTTTAGCTTCAGGTGCTACTTCTCCAGCGGGTTATAATTTAGTGGGTGGTACCTCTGCTGGATTTGATAATCAAGCTGCTGCAATGTCTGGACTTTTCATTGGTCTTTCAGTCAATCCAGGTGCAGCAGGTGCATGGGTTGTTGAACAATGCGTTCAAAAGATTATTTTCTAGGAAAAGGAGAAATTCATGCAAAATAAACCAATTCGTTTTGGTCCTATTGCAGTTCCAAATGCAATAGGAAATCTTTTTAATCCTCCAACACTTGCTGGAGGTGTTAATGTTCCTGGAACTGCTACGTATGTAATTATTCGACATCTTCGTATTCTTAATAAAACTGCTGGACCAGTTAATTTCTCTGGATATATCGGAGCTACTGGGGGTTCTGCTGCTGGTACTGAATTCATTGGTACACTTAAAGCTATTCCAGCTAATGATCATATTGATTGGTATGGTGCTGTTCGTCTAGACATAGCTGATTTCTTTACTGGAGTAGCTTCAGCAATTACTAGTCTTGTAATTGAAGGTGAAGGCGAAATTGGTGTAGCTTAAATTAAAAGGAGATAAAATATGGCCCCATTAATTGGAATTCTTGCAAAAGTACTTTTTCCTGTAGTTATATCTGAGGTTCAAAAGAAGATTTCTGAGAAAAAGGATACTCTTTATAAACAACCGACAGATGTTCCTCTTGAAGTAGCTGGACCAGAAGCAATTAAATATGTTGCTGCTGGATCAATTGCTAGTAAAACTGCATGGTTTTCTTTAGCTCTTTTGATTATTGGATTTCTAGAGCAAAATCAACAACTTTTGACTAGTCTAATTTCTCCAGATAAAATTGGATATGTTATAGCAGGAATTGGAGCAATTAGTTTCTTTCTTCGTGGACTTACTACAAAGAGTCTAGTAGAAAAAGGAGAATAATCAAAATGGCCTCGAATATGCCAGTAGTTAAAGATGAAGGTGGAATTGGGGATATTACCCAGTTACTGGCTCTTCTTGGGCCACTTCTTGGTAGTGGTACAACTAAAACTGGATCTGCATCTACTACTTCTGGAGATCCTAGTTCCAATGCTCAAGCAGATGAACTCTTAAAACAACTGCTTGAAAGTGTTTCTTCTGGAAATCTTGATCTTCTTGAGTCAGGAGTTCTAGATAGAGCAAATGAAAAGTTAGCTCCTCAAAGAATTGGTCCAAATGCTGCCGGAGTAAGAGCTTATAGTGATTCTACGCTGCGAGCAGCTGAACAAGATGCAGCAAGAAAAGCTGCTGCTGAAGCTATGGCAGTAAGACTTCAAGCTACTGCTCAAGCTCATAAGACTGCATCAGGTCTTGTTGAAACAAAGATGCAAGTTAATAAAACTGTAGCTCAACAGCAACAACAGAAAACTGGACCAAATACAGCTGGAAAGTTACTCTCAGTAGGATTACCAGCTGCAATGATTTATAGTAAACTTAGAGGTCCAAGAAGAGCAGGAATTCCTCAGAATCAACAAGATGATCCAAGTCATGTTGTTTCGAGTGCTTATGGAGAAAATGAACTTGGATCAACTGATGTAGTCCCAGAAACTCAATTTCCAGTTCAAGAATTCCAGGAAACTGGACTTACTATTGATCCTTCAGAATCTACAATTCCGGCCCCATTTGCGTTTGGAGATGAAGGAGCATTTGTTGGAGATATGACGATTGATAATGCAGGATTTGGAGATTCTCTAGCTGCTGCGGATGCAGAGAATCTTTCAGCTCTTGAAGCTGGAGATAATCTTTCTATTTTAGAAGGAGTTAGTCAATTTGAAGAAGTTGATGAATTTGCTTCAATCTTTGAAAATTTTGATACATTTGGATTTGCTGATGGAGGAATTGTAACTCCAGGAAAGAGACCTTCTCCAACTGCTGCTTATACCTCTACAGCTATGCAAGCTAGAACTTCAGTTCCAATTCAGAGACAGAGTCTTGCTAAGGGAACAAGTCCTATTTCTTCAACTTCAGTTCCAACAACTAAGAAGAAATCTCTTACAAAAAGTGATGTTTCTTCTTCTAATGAAGAAGATTCTGAAGGATCAGATCCAAATCCAGCTGAACCAACAGCTGATGTTCCTGCTGGAGTTCAAGCTAGTATGTCAAGTCTTGGATTAGGTCCAGTTAGTTTAGGTTTAGCAATTATGAAAGGCGCAATAGGAGTTCCTCCTGTTGAAATTGGCTTTCAACTTGCTAAAGTAGCTGCAATTAATAAAGCAATTGATCTTATAAGATCTCTAGGATTTGAAGTTCCTGGAGTTATGCCAGAAGCTATTATTGATCAAGAAGCTATTGGACTAATGCAAGGAATGCCTCCTGCTGTTATTGATCCAACAGCTTTTGCAACTCCTCCAGAACTTAATCCAGCAGGTTCTCCTACTCCAGAAGGAATGCCAGCAGCTACTGTAGATGTTGATAGTATTGCTAGTATGGATGATGATGATCCAAGTTCGCCATCTCCAGATTCAGATCCTACTTCAGATAGTGATACTACTTCAGATAGTAACAGTTCTTCTGACAGTGATAGTGGAGGAGATGGATTTACAAAAGGAGGTGAAATTCAAGGAAATCGTAGAGAATCTAGAGGTATTGATAAAAAAGTAATTAAAGTAACTCCAGGAGAATTTATTATTCCTAAGGACACAGTTGCTATTCTGGGAGAGGATTTCTTTGAGGATCTTATTGCTATGACTCATACTCCAATTCGTGGGAGAGCCTAATGGCTGATGATGTTGCTTTAAGAAAATCAGGACTTGAAACAATAGATGTTGAAAAAGCTAGACAAATGGCTGATGATCTTGTTTCGAGTGCTATTTCTTCCTTAAAACAGCCCATTTCTATCCCTACTACTAAGGGAATTAATCTTACTGAAGCTGAAACACAAACTCGTAGAGCTAGAGATTCAAGAGATGTTACAAATAGAGCAATTGACACTGAAACTGATCGAGCTAATATTGCTGCTGGTAAGCATCAAGAAGCTCTTACACGAGAAGGTAGTGCATCAGCTGATAAGATAATGGCGGACCAAGCTCGAGTTCAACAAGAAGCTGATCTTTCAAAATACTATGCTAGATTACTTGGAGTTTCTGAAGATCCAGATGCTGATATTGCACTTTTATCTCAACAAATTCGTCAAATTCGTCCAACTGCTGAAGCTAAACTAAGAAGAGTTCAAGAAATGCAAAGTGTTGGATTTCTAGATAATCCTCTTGAATGGGTTGTGAATCGAATTCAACTTCCAGCAGCTATTGGAGATTATAATCAAGAAGCAAATCTTGTAAATTATCTTCAATCTACTATAGATAATTCTATTAAAAATTATCAAGATATTTCTACACATGCTCCAAAAGGAATTCCAACAATTACAATTGCTTCAGCTAAAGCTGATGCGGACAGAATTAAAGCTCTCGCGGATAAAAATAAATCTATTGTTGATGAAACCCTTGCAAAGACTAATGTTACTTTCGCAGTTCAAAAACTTGCGAATGATATTAATATTGCAAATGCTACAGATTCAATGAGTAGAATTCAACTTTCAAATGAACAAATGAAATATCAATCTCTTGTAAATGCAATTAATCTTGCAGATACTCATGCAAAGAGATTGCTTGAAGCTGCAAGATTAATTGAAAAACTAGAAGGAACTAAGGGATTAGATATTGTTCTTGCAAATTATGATCGAATCATGGGTCATCCTGTAGGAACTAATACAAGATATACTTTTGAAAAATTTGCTGAACCTCAACGTCAGAATATGGTTGCTATTGGGTCTGGATCTATTGGAGCTGGGCCATATGAAGGTATGATTAATTATTATCGTTCACGTCCTGGACCAGGAGTCTCTAAAGAGACAGCTAGATTATTTGCATTTATTCGAGATCAAGCTGATAAAGTTGAAAACAGTACTGAAATTCAAGCAATAGATAAAGAACATAAATCTTCTTTTATTAATAAAAAATTGAAAGATCAACTTTCTCTAGAAATTAATGATGCTTCTAGAAATGGAAATATTTTTTATGAGATGACTCCTGCTGCTATGATTGCTTCTGGAGCTGTACCAGCCGGGTCCCAACTTGCTAAAGTTCTTGAACCATTCACAAAACAATCTGGGAATATTCCTACTAATATGGTCATTGAAGCAATCAATAAGGAATATCCTAATCCATCTGATGCTGGAGCTGTAATTGCAGATTACTATTCTAGGAATATACAACTTAGAAATTCAGTAATGAATACTTCTCTTGCTGGAATTTCTCTGCCTAGGAATTATAAAATAAAAGTAGGTATATTTGGTGAATTTAGTAGATTTAATCTTGATCTTACAAGGCCTGAAGAAGCTACTAAATATATTTTAGGATTGCGTACTAATAAAATGGTTAAAGATGTATTTCCTTATGGAATTGGAAAGTTTAACTAATGGACAATCAACTTCTTTCTGCTGTAGATAACCACAATGTTGCAAATGGTGATCCTTCTTGGCTTGAAACAAGGATTGAAAGTACTACTGATCTTAGTAAAGCCATTGGAGAAGGACTTACTTATGGTGTTATTGGTTCAGTTGTTGCTGGAGTTAATAGTATCATCAATTCAGGAATTGCTGTTGCAAACTTTGTTGGGGCCGATATTGAACAAATTTCGACTTATGAAACTCTGAAGAGTTTAGATGATGATCTCGGAAAATACTATCAAGAGCATGAGAAAGGGATTGAACTGGCAGGATTTATAGGTGGTATGTTCATTCCAGGAGCAGCTGGAGTTTATGCACTTCGAGCTGCAAAAGCAGGATTTCTTGGAACTAACATGGCAAAATCAAGTGGACTTCTTACTTCACTTACAAGAGATTATGCAAAGGCTGCAAAGCTTGAATTCTCAACTAAAAATAGTCCTTTTACGATACTAAATCAAGATGTTATTAAAAGTTTGGCCCAAGGATTTGGAAGTCAAGCTCTTGAAGCTACTGCATTTGAAATCTTTGTAGCTGGAGCTATGTTTAAAAGTCCTATTTTAGAAGATCAAAGTGCTAAGGATCTTACTAAGAATATTCTTCTTGGAACTGTGATTGGTGGTGGATTAGGTGGAGTTATTCATGGTATTGGAGTAGTTTATGGAGTTCAGAAGGCTCGTAGTGCTGTTAAAGATGAACTTCTTCCTTGGGCTACAATTCATGAAATTGATAAACTAGCAACTTCTGATCTGAAACTTATCAAATATTTCGATCAGAAACTTACTCTCCCTGATGTTCCTTCCATTGATGATCTTTCTCAATCAGTTACAAAAGTTTCTAAACTTGATCCTTCAACTCGTCTAGAATTAATTTCAAAAGAACGTGAAAAAACTCTTGAACGTCTAGATGTTTTGATTCGTCAAGAATTTAATTCCTATTCTAATGGTGATCCAATTATTGGAAAGCTTCTCTATGAAAAGTTTAAAGATCAAAATAACATTACTGAAATTGCAGCTGCTCTTATTAATTCTAATGGGGCTGCGAGAATCACTCAAAGTGAGCGATTGGCTGTTGGGGATGTTATGTTTCCGACTCACGGAATTGAGAGAATTGACTTTCAGCAAGTACTTGCAAGTAAGGAATATGGAAGACTACTCACAGATAGAGCTACTGCAAACACGACAGGATTCCGTGTTATAGGAGACATTTCAAAATTAAAGGTAACAGGGGCCGGAGAAGTAGCATCAGAAGGTAAAGTTCTTTATAACAAGGATGATGCTTTCTCCAAAGGTTATGACCTTTATAGGAATCCAAATGGAACCTTCTCTGTTAATCCTGCAAGTGAGATTCTCGCTCAATCAGCTATTCGAAGAGTTCCCAACAATCTCATTATTGACTTTGAGGCGGGCGGAGCAATTGTTGATAAAGCAACACCTGGTCTTGCCGATCTTGCAAGTAGAACTAGACCAATTCAAATACATGGAGATATGCTCACAGCAGGGGAACTTAAGCCCATTCATATTCCCGCTAAGTTCAATCCATTAGATAAGGATTATCTCAAAGTTCAATCGAGATATATTTGGGCCCAGACTTTAGAAGATATCAAGTGGAAAGATAAGATCGTTGATGAGAATGATTTTCCTTTGCTAGAAAGGGCTTACTATGATGGACAGAAAGCAGAGGGTTTCCGTATTAAAAGAGAAGATGGCTCTGTTATTGCAGGGACAACAGGAGAAAGACTTAAAGCTTTCATTGAAGGACAGAAAACTAGAATTGTTGAAAAGTTGGATGGTAAGCCATTGGATGAAATCTCGCTTCGTCTTAATGTCTCTGAGAAATGGCTTATCGGAGAAGGTGATGAAATTGCAAAACTACGTCCGGGAGTGGACTATAATACTCCCAGATATGTTCGTATTGATTATCCTGATGGTATTCATGCTATGGAGTCCTATAATGCGGCTCATGTAGATGGGATGATTCAATATGAAACTACTGTTCAACATATTAAGCAAAGACATAATCAGAATTTTGCTAATTATGCTGGTTCAAAAGCAGCAGATTTTCCGGAAGATTTTGTTTTAGGGGATTTGACAGGTGTTAATGATGGAGCTGGAGCTAGTCTTTTTGGATTTGCGAATTCTAACTATGGAACTGCTGGAGGTAAGGCTCAATATATTGGAAGTCAGAAGAATAGATTAGTAATTTTCAAAAAAACTGAAACTGCTAAAACTCTTAATGATTCAGCAGCTTCAATTAATACTCCAGCTATGCGTTCTGAACTTGATCTGATTACAAATAAACTTCGTAGTTCTCCAGAAGCCTGGGTTTTTCATCCTCTAGATAAGAAAATAGCAATAATGAGAAAAGAATATACTCTAGTTGCTAAAGGTGGAAAAGCATCAGAAACAATTAACATGACTAAACCAGTTTCTGATTTCTTGAGAACTCATTCTTCTATTAATTCTGGTAGACAAGTTCATGTTCGGAATCTTAAGAGTACCACTGGACTCATGGATGATTCAGATTTAGATGTTATTTATCCACCACCCATTGATACAACGAAATATAAGCATTTTGTATTTGTTGAGCCTAAAGGGATAACTTTGGGCGACCGTAAGAGAATGATTGTAGCAAAGGATGAAGAAACTCTCCTGAAGCTAATAGGCCAGGTAGACCACAATGAGTTCCGGGTAATAACCAAGCAGGAATCAGAAGAATGGAAGCGTGCAATTGGTGAATATGACTTTTCTTTAGGGATAAACGAATCTGCTGTAGACTCAAGTTTGAAGAGAAAAGGTGTTTTAGCAGAACACTTCGCCGGGAATCCCTCAAACCGTATCCTAGATGATTATCTAGATTGGCATATGCGTCAGGAAGAAGTTTTAGCAACGAGAATGGTAGAGCACAAATATAGCCAAGCATTTCTAGAATTACAACACCTCGGTGATCGTTATACGAATATTGCAACTTCGCAGTTTCGATCTTTGACCGAAGCTCTAGTAGAGAAAGTAAAAGATCCGTATCAAGATATTGTAAAAACTGCTCTTGATATCTCACGTGCAAGTGAATATCAATGGTGGAGATCATTTAATGAAACAGTGAAGTCAGCAATAGAAGGTCCTGCAAGGCAACTTGGGGGCCTATTTGCAAAAGTTGATAAGACGATAGACGATAACTTTGTCGCAGAAGTAAATCGTAAATCTCAGGAGTTGGGTCTTGGAACTCCGTATAAGGATACATATACAGCTCTAGTTGCATCTGGGAATATCGCGGATAAACCGTTCCTTGCCAAGTATATTGGTAAAGCTCAAGCATTGATGTCTACTACTTTGTTACAATTGGACTTTTTCAATGCAATAAATAATACCATCTCAACTCCTATCCTTTTGAGTTCAGAAACTCGTTTTCTTTTATCTGCTATTGCCTCTGGAAATAAGGAAGTTGCAGGTAAGCTGGCCCAACTCATGACTGTGAAAACTCCTGAGGGGGCACAGGCTTTAACGATGCCAACAACTCAGAAATTACTTCTAAATGCGATGCAGAACTATAGACGAGACCATATTGACAAACTAGGTCTCTTAGAGAGATACCAAAGAGTTGGTGCTGTGACTGATATTCTGCAACAAGAACGTCAAATGCTTGGGGAGTTAACTGTAGATTTTGGCAAACTCTCCTCCGGTCAAGTTGACTCAAAACTAGATAAAGCAGTTGAATTCGGTAAAAAATGGACGGGGAACCGTCTAGCAGAAGAGATGACCAGATTTGTAAGTGCTGATGTAATGCGTCAGATAACCGATCTAGCAATCGAATCTGGCGTGCTTCGTAATATAAAGGAAGCTGACGAATATATTCAGCTATTTGTAAATAAAGTGCAAGGAAACTATCTGCATTCACAGCGGCCCATTGTTTTTCAAGGCGTTGTTGGTCAAGCAGTTTCATTATTTCAGACATATCAATTTAACCTTATGCAACAATTATTTAAATTTGTTGGAGAAGGAGATAAGAAATCCGTAGGAATTCTTCTTGGACTTCAAGGTTCTATTTATGGAATGCAAGGACTTCCAGCTTTTAACTTCTTAAATACCCACATAGTAGGCAACGCTTCTGGTAATACTCAACATCGTGACCTTTTTTATGCAGCCAACTCTGCATTTGGGAAGTCACTGGGAGATTGGATTCTATATGGAGCAGGTTCAAATGCACTGGGCTTAATTGATAGCCGAATGAAAATGAATATCTATTCACGCGGAGACATAAACCCAAGACAGGTAACGGTTCTTCCGACAAATCTTGAAGATATTCCTGTAGTTGCGGCTTCAGTTCGTTTTGTAAGAAATCTATGGACAGCAGTAGAAAGAACCGGCAACGGAGCTGCTCTTTGGCCAACAATGTCTCAAGCAATTGAACACAACGGATTATCTCGACCTCTCGCTGGTCTAGCTCAAGTAGTGCAAGGATACACAACAACGAATCAGGGAAGCCTATTGACTGGAAGTCAAGATTTCTGGAACATTGCAACAGTTTCTCGGATTGCCGGTGGGAAGCCCTTCGATGAAGCAATTGCACTAGATGCACTATATCGTATAAATGCATATCGCGCTGCTGATCTAGCGAGAATTCAAGATGTTGGTTCAGCATTAAAAACCTCTCTTATTGGGGGTAGAGAACCATCTGAACAAGATGTTACGGATTTTGCTACTAAGTATGCTAAGGCTGGTGGTAGGATTGATAATTTTAATAGATTCATGACAAATCAAATGCTCATGGCTAATCGTTCTCAAGTTAACAAACTTGCTCAAAGTCTTAATTCTCCTTTTGCAAAACAAATGCAAATCATTATGGGTGGAACACCACTTCCTGATTTTGTGAATTCACCACAACATCCATAAATTATTCTAGAATTGGTTGTTGTGCACCTTCTTTTTGATCTTGATATTTTCCTTCATATGGATCTTCTGTTGGTTCATCAAGAATATGAAAAATCACTTGACAGATTGGCATTCCTTTTTTTATAACTAAAATTTGATTGCTGTGATTAGACAGTTCAATAGTAAGAAATCCTCTCCAACCTGGTTCAATAACAGTATTTTGTACAGCTAGACCTAGCCTGGCCCAAGTAGATTTGTCATGTACTACTCCAAGAAGATCAGAAGGCATTTCAAATTTTTCCATACAAGAAGCAAGAACAAATCCAGTCTGCCAGAGAGTTAATTCTTCAGCAATCCTCAAATCATATCCTGCTGGTCCAAGTCCATATGTCATTCCATGAAATGTTTGACGTTCTTCAAATGGATAGACTGGGCGCTTTCTTCTCAAAGTTTGAGCACTAGCAATCATAATGGCAGACCATCCTTTAGTCGTTGTTCACAATATTCTCTAAGTTGTAATACCTTACAATGAGGAAAATCAAATCTTATCTCTTTCTTGAATGGTAAGAATCCTCCTTTGACTTGTTGAAGTTTCTTAGCATCTTGCATTCCACTTAATACTCTACCAAGTTCTGCTGTTGATTCTAAATCTCTTGATAATTGAGTCCATAAAATTTCAACAGAAACAGGTATCTCTGATTTCTCTAAGAGTTCAAGAATTTTAGCATTAACATCACTGTTTCTGGCTTTTCCGAACTCTCCAAGTGCTTTCGGCATGAAGGATTCCGTATAATGAAGTATCGTATTTGCGTATTCCACTGTCCTTGTATTGATATATTTCTCACGTCTAGCAGCTGCACAACACATAGACAATTTAAGAAGATGATCGAACCTGCGCTGACTGTAAGATTTAAATCTAACATCATCTATATCCTTCCAATTCTGGTAAATATCATCTAATGCTACCATCGCCATTGGATCTATGGGAACTGGCCCACGAAACTCTCTCCTTAACCAAATTAAACTTTCTACTAATACTTTCTTTTTTGTTGAATCTGGCGGTGGTGGAAAGGTAATCCTTCTTCCGCTTGGATCACTAAACACTTGGATAAGTCTTGAGAAAAATCCCTGTCCAATAACTTCTGTTGGAAAAGCCATTGAAATGCCCAACTGCGTATCCCCAAGAACCATAGAGAGAGTTGGATTTGGTACCAATACGGATTTGCCGGTTTTTGTCCTAGCAGAATATATTCCTTCGTAATCCCACAAATCCGTGAGCATCTCGATAAACTCAATGTTACCATGCCCAATGAAAATATTAAAATCGTCTGACATAACCAGACATTCCGATGGCTCTTGGGAATTCTTAATCCCAAAGAGTTCACGCATCGTTGGATTGTGACGTGAGCCATGCTTACCTCCACTAGTTTTAGTAACATCCATCATTTCTTCAGGATCATTTACCTTATCCATTCCCATTTCAAGATCACTAAGGAATTTCTCTTTAGAAGTTTTGTTTGCAGCAATTGTTTTATATCCAGCTGCTTCTAAAAGAGGTCTAAGAAATGTCTTTATTGCTGTACTCTTTCTAGATCCTGATTCTCCAACTAACATAATATATTGATTAGAATAAATCTTTTTATGTCCGTGTTGAACCCAAGCATTTCTGCCAAGTAATGCTCCTATCCCTCCAACAATACACCATCTATTAAATAGAGTAGGAGGTTCTGTTTCTGAGAAAAAGTCTAAATAACTTTCTATCAGATTAGGATTCTTCTCATCCGGCATTTGATCAATTCTTGCTATACTACCGGATAAATTTGTTGAAACTCCAATGATGTTGTGGAGTATTTAATACCATTGATATATACAGTTCCTGGATTCTTATCCTTTGGTTTCCTTACTTGTGAAATCTTAGCATCAATTGAGCCAGACTCATTAATCCTCATAATCATATTCTGACTCATATCTCTTATTTCTACCATTGATAATATTCCTGTTAGATTTCCCACCCGAATCTCCTTATTTATTGTGGCAGTTTAGCTGGATCACCATTCCATTTAATACAATCTGCCCAGCTTCCTCCAGGTTTTGAGATTTTAGCTGCTACTGGAATCTCTAAATCTCGGATAACTCCATGAATATCTGTTACTGGAACTTTACGTTGGACTACTTTCTTCAGATCAACTACTAACTGCTCGAAACCAACCCGGACTTGGCCCGGTATGGAGTCATGAATTTGGGCCTTATATCTAATGTTTCTAGAATTTGGTCTAATGACTTTCCACCAACCTTCTTTGAATCCTTCATTAAGGATTCCAACACTGAGGTTAGCTGGAGGATGTGCGACATAAGCGTTGAAATCTTGTTTGCTTTTATTGGGGTTTCCAAAACAATAACGAGTCCAACCAAGAGCGTTAACCAATTTCTTTGTAGTATTAACTTTCGCAATCGTAGCTCTATATCCTTCACTTCTGACTTCAGGGTAAGCCTTATCGTAAGCGTTAAGGAGAATCTCGCAGACTTGTATTCTAGTATAATAGCTTGGGAAACCGAGAAGATGCTTGGCCTTATCAACAGCAAGTTCTCCCATAATTCTAAGGAGTTGCGCAGGTTGCATATTATATCCGGCACCATAGATAATTCTTTTCGCAGCATCTTCTCGAATTTCATTTGGGACTTCCTCATATTTTAGTCCAAAAAATTTAGAAGCATTTAAACGATGAAAATCGAATTTTCCTAATCTATCAAGTTCGAGTGTATCAATGTAAGACTTACTTCCACTTGTGTATGCGGAGGTATAGGCTTCGCTTTTCTCATTATCAATTTCAAAAATGCGCCAATCAAACGAATCCGCCACTTGCATTGATTTAACAGAGTTAGTATCTCGTGGTTGATTTTGTATTTGCATTCCGGTCCAACAAGGTCCGATGCCACAACTACTCCTAAGGTTATCTGTTCCGTCTGGATTAATTCCATAATATATTCTCCCTCTCTTAATAAGGGGATCCTTCTTAGAGAAATCAGCTTTGATTGAAATAGAATAGTCATGTGGTTTTAGATAGGTTGAAATCCTTTTACCAATTTCTCTATTATTCATTATCTCATTGGCGAAATGATTATTCAGTGGATGTCTACTCGCAAATTTTCTAACTTCTGGTTCAGCAGAGGATTGAATATCTGAACTTCCATAGAATGCCATAAGAGCTACAACTTGCTTAGGACTCCTACAATTGAATTCCTCTCCAAACCATTTCTTCATTCGTTCTTCTGAGAGTTTGTGAGCTTGAATATCTCTTGCTATTAGAATTGCTCGTTGTTCTTTAGAGCATTTGAATCCTTCTAGATTACAATCCAAATAAGGAATCCAAAGAGAAAATTTCAAAAGATGATTCTTTATCGTCCAATCAGGAATTTCTTCCAATAAGGCAAGCAATGAAACCATAGTAGCCCAACCATCTCTGGCATTGTATTCCCATTGCCTGAGTTGGTTCGCTGACTTTGACATATCCTTCCAATAAAATACATTATGATTGCAGAAAGCATTAATGAAGGCAAGATCCTTTGGAAGTTCCGCATACCAAGAATGAAAGAGGGATTGAGTGTCCCAGAGATAACTACTGACTGGGGCATGGTATTGCACAAAATGCCAATTATCGTAGAGTCCGTTCTGGAATACTTTCGGGACTGGCAACAAGTTAAGTTTACGCATCCAATGAAGCCAGAACGGAAGTTCCTCAATTGCACCATCATGGAGTGGAAGTACAATTGTATGGATATTCCCATCTTCCCAGAGTCCTGTATATGCAACGCTTCTGATAGTAGTATGTCTTTCACTTTGTGGGTCAAGCGGATTTTCTTGATTCTCATCCCAACTCCTAGTTTCTATATCTTCAGCTATTAGAATTGCTTTTGAGAAAAGATCATACCAACGTTGAATTGTATCAGTTCTGGCTGGTTCCCAACTAAACGGAGGGGTTTTTGTCCAAGACTCAGGCTTAGTAATTTTAGATATGAATCGTTCGGCAATAAAGTTTCCGTAGGGAACAGAATATAACTGGCGGAGAGGGTTGATAAAGAGAAAGGTAATTCCATTTCGCTCCCAGAGAGATCCGGCCCAACTGTCAATACTTTCTTTCGACTGAGAGTAATCACTGACAACTTGTCGGAGTACAATGGGATTTGTACTAATGATATATTTACATCCTTTGCTTCGGGCATAAAGTTCTATTTCTCCTGCTGAATCTGGATTAGCTGTAATAAGAAGAACCCTTCTTCCACGGAGCAATGGCTTCAAAGAAGGGAGATAAGGTTCATCCTCTGGAGTAAGCATTAAAAGAATAGGACTTAAATCTGCCATACAAATAGTACCCAATAGCCAATTTTAATAATGCACAGAATAATAAGTCCCATTAACATGCCTAACATTATATACCAGAGTTTACTTAAGAACTTTTCCACTTGAATTAATTCCTTCAGGATCAAGCTTAGTGAACATTCCCATTTTTACTTCTCGAATTATCATTTGTATACGATAAGGAAGATCAAAGGTATAGAGTTGCGGGTCACAATAACAATCAACAAGAGTATGAAATTCTACTTTTCCTTCTGGTTTATGTTTAGATTGAACAATATTTATCATTTCATCTGGACTTGCAAATACAATAAAATTGTAAATCTTACAAGCATTTTTATATTCTTTAATAAAAAAGCAATGCCATCGTGATTTCTTAATTTCACATCCAGTTTCTTCTTTAAACTCTCTAAACATTGCTTCATGAGGAGTTTCAAATCTTTCTTGTCCCATTCGATCTGTTATACCATCTGGATAAGGTTCAATCTTCCCACCAATTCCTTGCCATTTTAATTTTGGACCATGTGGAGTTATAATTCCACCCTTATCAATGAGCAAGAATCTATCCATCTGGTAGTCCATTACTATTCCTGTTACATAACTATCCATGAGTTTCCCCTAATTCTGGATGGAGAATAAGCCAGTGATTAATAGTAATAGGGACAACATGACGGATAATATTAAGAATAGCTTCTGCATAGACTCGTGTTTCATATTGTACATGCTTGTGGAGTCTAAGACTAAGGAACAAAAGGAGGTTATGGAGATCAACAGAGCCAAAAAAACGAGTATAAGTAGCAGTTGGAAGCACGGATCTAGCGAGTTCACGAGGACATCCATCCTTAAGTAAAGATTTGTAAATGAAAAATGCATCATGATTCTGTCTATACATTACTTGTCTTAATGAATCTGCAAAAGGATGAAATTCTTCTGTCCTCATTTGTTTATTATCTTTACTTTGAGTTGTTATTTGAGTTGCTTCAGGAATATAAAATTCTTCAGGAAGTTCTGTATATCTTGCACTAACTTCACTATAACTCCAATATTTTTCATAAGCTAATCCAATAAAATTGGTTGGATCATCCATAGTTCTATGACGATCTATTTGTCTTAAGACGAAAATGGGAGCTTTGAATTCAAAAGTGAACTTAACGCATTCAAATGGAGAAGTATGCCTATTAACCAATAGATAACGAATAAGCTTTTCATCTTTACCTTCATCCTCTCCAGTGCGCCAGTCGGCGTCATAACTAACTCTAGCAGCTCTAACAATGCTAAGATCATTCCCCATGTAATCAACAAGACGAACGAAACCGTGATCGAGAACATTGATGGGCTCCGAGATTAGTTGTTTATAAGCTAGAAACTCTATTGTCCTTGTTTGTAATTCTCCTGTTAAGTATCCAGATGCATCTATATCTTTTAGAAGATCACTTGCTTTTGGCATTATCTTTGACATGTATAACTCCTAGTTTAGTTTCTTCACTTATAAGAATTACAGGTTTTGGCCCAGTCTGAGTCACAAAGAAATTCCACTGGGAATGAGTTTTATCTATGATCTGCCATAGAGGTCTAGCATTACAAAGTCTTTTAGCTGCTGCTGGAGTCATCCATCTAGATGCTCCACTTACATGAATAACTAGAGTAAAATCCAATTCATGTGTAGATGCACTCATTCTACCCTCACAAGATAAAGTTTTCTTTTATAGATAAAACTTTTGAAAGTTCCATGAAGCTTAGTTCTCTCTATCCATTTCCAAATATTAGCTCTTAGAACTTTGGGAGTAATGATTCCTCTATAGATAAAAAGATCATTTACTAGCATAGCTGTAATATCTTCAAAAACTTCATGGAGTTCTTTTGTTATTCTTCCTATTCTCTTTTTTCTTGCTATAAGTTCAAGTTGTTGCATTAGATGTTATTAATTGCTTTAATAACTTGAGTTAGTTTAAAATCTTTAAAATCAATTGATTGTTCTAATAGTTGCATCTCAACTTTTTCTGTACTAAGACAATCAACTGATCCATAAACTTTTTTTCTAAATTCTGCTCTATCTTTATCAATCATCCATCTATGATTCTCTTCTAATTCTCTATCTGTATAATGTCTTTCTTCAATAAGTTGTTCCTTAGTTGTAGGGTATTCTATAGTTCTAATTCTCTTAATAGTAATTTGAACTGCATCTCTTATAACTGTATTTTCTCTTTCATTTTCCATTAGCGTACCATCACAATGTTGTTTTCTTGCGAAATCACTCCAGTTTTAATAATTTCCCAATCACCTTGTTCATTTAGGAAAGTATTAGCCAGAGGATCAATGACTAGATATTCTTCACAATCAAGAATGGCTTGAATTTGCTGAGCATCAGGCATTCGGATAGACCGAGGGAATTGAACATTACTAAGATCAATAATAATTACATTATGCACGGTTTAGAACTCCTATGTTTGGAATGGCTGGGGAAGTAGGCATCGAACCTACGACATCTTGGTTAACAGCCAAGCGCTCTACCCTCTGAGCTATTCCCCAGAATTTTTAGAATATAGTAGGTTTAGCAATACTCCTAACAAGCGCCATAAAACCTTGCTGTAAATGTGTCTTTGCAATTGCAACCCATCTTTTATCTACATCAGGATGATTGTTTACAATTTCAAGTTCAGCTCCAGCCTTTTCTGCTAGTCCTTTTACCATGTTCATTAAATTAATTTCATCTTGGGTAAGATCCCTATAACCTTTAATTTGCTGATGTTGATTTTCCATGATACTCCTTATTTAGAAAGTGAGGGTTTTTTAACTCGCTGGTTTCAATTAGACTTTTCACTTCAAGTTCACCCACAAACCCGGCCAAGTTCATTTAGAACTTTGGCGTAAGAATTGAGATTTATGCTGAAGCTACGATCAATCTCGTATACGGATAGAACTTACTGGAATCATTTTCATCTTTCCTTCTTCCAACAGTTGCATCAACTGTCGTGTTAGGAAGTTTATCGAGAATTTCCAGAAGATTCGTAGTTCCAAAAATCTGTGCTCCCAATGGTCCGAATTTCTTCTTCAGAACACTGAGAGTTGTTTCTACTCTCTCAGGATCATTGAAGTAGAAAGTCTCAGACATCTTATCTTTATTCCATTGGATCTTATCAAGTTCCGCTTGATCGTGTTCATCAGGTTTTTCATTCAACTGCTTGACTTCAAGAAAAACATAATCAACTGCGATCACAGCTTTCTCATTAATTACTTTTTGTCCACAAGCTTGAATCAAAAGTTTATATACTCCCGGAGGGGGAGCAATATAATTCGGCAAATCTTCAATATCTTTCAAATCTCTTGAAATAATATTAGCAAGAGCACCGAACTTTGATTGTCCTACTTGGGGTTGTTGAGCATTTTCCATTTCATTTCACTCCATGTCAATTTAAGATTTAAGTTTTGGAATGCAAGCTACTACTTACGTTGCTTCTTCTGAACAGGCTTGCTCTGTTGAGAATTAAAATTACGAATTAATTTAAGATATTCTTGATAATCTTTTCCTCTAAAAGTATAGGGAAGATCATCAAGTTCTTTTGGAAGAACTCCCATTTGGATTCTGATATGTGTTTCTGCCATACAAGCAAAATTCCAAAGAGCTGCATCAAGATGTGGTTCGTCATCAAAACCTTGTACATGAGCTAGAATATGTCCTAAGCCACTATTGAAATAAACACTAAGTGGCATTCCTTTTTCCCAATTTCTAGCATGATATTTAACTGCACCTCTTTCCATCTGAAGAACTTGACGTAATACTCCAGCAACAGCAACAAGATCAAATCTTCCTTTCATACTTGCAGCATCTCTTACTGCTCCAGATTTGAATTGTTGACGACTCCCACTATCTTTTAAATCACTCATATAGGAAGTATCTCCTTTGGTTTGGGTGGATTTTCTTTCCCTTTAGTTCTCTCCTTAATATCCTTATACCCTTCAGCTAAGTACCATTCGGTGTAAGAACCTTTAAGAAGTGCTTCAGCTTCTTTGGGACGGAATATATGAAGTAATGAGGGAGTTGGTTGTTTTTCTAATAATACTCCACTTCTACTCCCAGTTTGAACTGTCTGAGAATACAATGATCCAGAGAAATATTGTTGCTTTCCCATTGCTTTCTTTGCATATACCATTGAACCAAACCACTTGCCATATTGAGATGAAATATTCCTACTTCCAGCTACAGGAACTAACTTATTGGTGGCCCCATCTGCCATCTCAGTCAGAGTTTCATGGGAAATTGAAACCCATTGACATTCTAAATCCTTCATATAATTACCAAACTTATCAGCACAGTTATAAGCTATTCCTCTGTAGTCCCAATCACCTTTATAGTCATGAGGAACTCCAGTTCCATAATCTTTTCCTGTATCTTTATAGTAAGCAAAAGCTAATATACTCGCATAGAATTGAGTTTGACTATCCATTACAACTACCCAGTTCTTTGGAATAGCATTTAGTTCTATGTCAACTCTTTGTTTATTTCCTGTCTTACAAATAATACAATCAGTCATACCATGCTCAATACAAATATTAGTTTTAGTTCCTTTGACTAGTCTAAGAATTGTACTGACCATGATAGGCCAGTCAGTATTATCTGGAATCTTAATAACTTTAATTCTTTTAAGCATTTCAGGATGACAAGCATTGATAGCTGCTGTTAGTCCTTTGTCTCCATCAAGCCAAAGAATATAGAAAAATTCAGACAGTAATGCAGCAAGGGTAGTTTTACCTGTTTTAGGTTCACCGTAGAGAATTACATGCTCTACTTCATTAACTCCAACTTCTAAGAGAGATGGAATTTGAAGTAGAGATTGTTCAATACTCTGTGGAGTTATGATTGGAGCATTCACTTAATCAGTTCCTTCTGAGTTTCAAGCACTTGACTTAGTGTGAATTTAAAATCAAATGTATGTTTCGCTATTTCTTCTTCCCCAATAACTGCAAATTCTCCAGTAGAATTAAAAGCAGAAGGGTCAAGATCACACCTATCATAGTATTGGCATCTTCTGCCCCAGTTGTAACATTCACTTCCCCTCTTAGGAAAGAACTTAAGCGTTCTAGAAGTATTGATCCGTTGAATGTCAATAAGTAAAGTATTAATCCAATCAGCACGATTCGAGCGAGATTTAGTGAATTCATAATTTACCCATTGATCAAGGGAGGAAGCAAAGACTAGATATTGTACCTCAAATGTTGCTGCAATCTCATGGCTTTGAGCAATCTGATCCACAAAGATAGAATAACCAAGTGCCTGTCCAGAGTTCTTATACATTGCTTCATCTACCATTTTAGATCCGGTAGTTTTTATTTCTAGAACTCTGAACAATTGTAATTGGGGGTGATAGAGAATAATATCCGCATGACCTACATAGTAATATCCATTCTCTAGATCAAGACACATAGCTAACTCAACTGCTGGCCGTCCTCTGAACATAGCAATAACCCAGCCCGACATAAGTTGAGTTTTAATATAGTTGAATTTCTCTATAGCAATGACTGCATCCGTAAATGTTTTAGGTTGATTCTTTGGATGTTGTGCCATGAGAGGAATATCCCATGCCATGAACATATCAAAAAATATTTTTTCTCTTTTATTTCCAAGAAGTGTACTTTGTATTCCACTTTCTACAGCCCTACCAAATGCAAAATGTATATTCCCTTCTAGAGTTTCTATATCATCTATTTGTATGGGTTGATTTTGTTCAAGTTTAGAACAAGAAAAGAATCTTTCACAGTTATTCCATTTCCCTTCACTTGTGGAATGTGAATACATATTAATTCCACGCATGAGATGGACATATCTTCTTTGCTTGTTTTGCTTGGCTTTATTGGGATCAAAGAGAGAACTCTTAACATCTTGCGAGGCAAGAAGTGAAGTAAGGGAACCGAATTTATTTGGACTCATGATCTATTCATACCAATTAGTAACTTTAATATAGAATAAAGTGCTAAGCAAATTAATCCATTTAATTTATATGATGGAGTGTATCCTCCTGAACCACCTTTTTTTAATTCTTCTAAAAGTTTTTCTAGTTCATTCATAATTCTTCTGCTTTAATACTAGCAAGATTCCCAAACTTCTTTTCTCTGAGTTGTTTAAGTCTCTGCTCTGCTGCTTCTCTCCCTGCTTTGACTGCTGCTTCATCAAAAATAATTTCTGTAGCGGACTGTCCTCCGATGGTTGAATCTTTCGTATGTATCGAGGATGATTCTCTAACAGGCTGCACATATTCTTCATACCAATTTCCTTTACAATGTTCAAGTCTTACATCTTTAATTAGCCAAACAGTATAAACTCGATTACGTCTACCAGTTACAGTATCAATAAAGAAAGCTTCAGGTTCCTCTGAAGGTATTGTATTCTTAGAGTGTCCACATTTCCAAGTTGTAATTTGATCTTGGTATCTATAAGATCCAGCCAATTCACCTTGTGAGCGTATACCTATTAAGTGTTTACAAGATACACAGTACGGACCATCTTCCATTAGAGATTCTTTAAATCATTCTCTGTCAGTTTCTTACCACCTTTACCAACTTTCTTAGTTTCTTTTTGAACTAGATGGAATTGCTTATGCTTTTCATGAGCTTTGTGAAGGATTTGAATATCATCATCACTAAGAAAATTCACAAGTTCCTCATGCTCCTGAAGATTCCTATGAATATCAATGCAAGCATCAATGATTCCAGGAGTTTCATCAATAAGTTTTTGTTGAATCTCAAGCATTCTAGCTTTGAGTTGTTGAACTTCTAAAGGTTTTTGAGAGACCTCTAGTTCTCGAATACTCATCCTGTACCCCAACTAGTATGAATAATAGCTGGTTTGTTATAAGGATCTACTGTTATACCAATATGCTCACATTCTAGAATATCATTTTCTCTATATTCAGGTTCGATATATTCTTTACAAAGAATTTCTCTAGCCTGTTCAAAAGTTTCAGCAGAAACTAATGCTGTGTCCATCATTGTGTAACCAAGATAATATAATCCTTTCTTTTTTGAATTTTCTTCTGCATCGTTATGCGCTTTGAATAAGTATAAGTTCATTGCTTTTCCTTATCATCATCAAACAATGGTTTTTCTGGATCACTCCTACTAGGAAATAAAGAATGATCCGAGAATTGTTCAGCCACCTTTTGAATAGCAGTCTCTGAAGCTTTATTCTGAACTCTCATTTTAAGAGCGTCAAGGAAACTAGCATATCCAAGTTCCATAGGTGTTTCTTTTGAGACTGTCGTACCTAGAAATGTGTTTAGGAAGTCAATAGCGGACCCATCCTCGATTTTAACTTGAGCAAGAACCATAGCTCGAAGAATATCATCATGGTTCTTATGAAGTTCAGAAACAAAAAGATAATAGACTTCAGGAAATAGAATATAATCTACTTTACCTGTTGAATAAATTTCAGTTTTTTCTCCTTGTTTCATTTACAAATACTTTCAATAGCTCTTTGTAAACAAGTACCAAGTTGTGCATTTGAATCAGCAAGTTTTTGAAGAGAAATACTTAAATCAATTCGGAGTTGTTGTTTATCTACTGAAGGTTGTACAGCTCTCTTACCATCTTGATAACCTTTAAGCTGCCATCTCTGTTCTCTTTGATCCATTAAGTTAAAAATAACGGTCATCTGTTTTTTAGTTAATGGTTTAGCTTTATATAATATTAGGTTATTCTTAATAATTTCACTTGTAATAATAAGCATATTAATTTGTTCTACTTTAGCAGTTTGATCAGTATTCATAAATTATTCACACTCGTATCAGTTATCATTCGAAAAGTTATTCCCTTATAAGTTTCTTCATCAACAATATCAATTTTCAATGCTTGTCCTTTAGGCCAACGTTTCTTTTTATTCCAAAAGACTTTCTCTTTTTTAACTCCGTCAATGATTGTTCTAGCATCAGCTAGTTTACATTCAACGCGACAAATTGTTTCAACTACAAGTTTGTCTAGAATTGCTGTATATTTTCTTCGTCCACTAGAGAGGATTTGGCTGCTCATCTTTGACAATAAAGACTGAATATTTTTTTCTTTTCTTAGGAGCAATCAGTTTAATTTCGTATCCTTCATAATTACCAACCTCTGTTAGTTGTAAGAACTGGACTACAGAAATAACAGACGAAATAAAATCGAGGCCCAAGTCTCTAAAGACTCTGGCTTCTCGACATTTGATAACATTAAGATGATTCTTAAGTTGATTTGCTAACACAGGATCATTAGGAATCCTTACTATTTGTCCCTTTACAATCCTGTTAAATATTGCTCTTGCTGATAATTCTTCGCTTATTCCTTCTGTTCCATTTGTCATTTGTCTCCTTGTTTAAGAGTTTTAATTATAGTGCTCTACATCTAAGGCTATCGAGGCAAGACCATTGTTAGAGGAGGGAGAGGACAATGCTGTCTCGTTCCTTGAGCACTATAACTAAGACTCCTTGTGAGAATCTTAGTCCGGTTTATCTAGCTTATATCACCGGAAGTTTTGTACCACAGCTAGACTTTGGTAAGTCATTATCTCATTCTACCCGTCAGACTTTTATGGCGACTTACTTTTTGAGCGCCTACAATTGAGAGTAGAACCAGCTAGTTTTTCCCTTTCGGGTTTAGAGAACTAGCAAACTCTTATAGGCTTTGGACTAAGTAAGTCCTCAGCTATTACAGATCATCAAAATTCTCAGCCTTCAGAAGCGCATCTCCCTTTGCTTTGAGATGTTCATAGCATTGAAGATGTTCATCTGCACTTTCACTAACTTGAACCCAAATATCAATGAATCCAAGCATCTGTCCAATAACATCCTTTCTGCTACGGACAGCGTTGAATTTCCCACCAAGAATAACACCATGCTTTTCCAGAATCTCTGGCGGACGTGCTTTCTTATCAGGAAGCAAAGCAACTGCTTTATCATTGGCCATAACTTCTTTATAGTCAGCAACAAAAGCAGCCCAAGCTTCTTTTGGAATACCACTTCCACGCTCGGACTTCGGAAGCATTGCGATCTTGAAGAAAGAAAGTTCATTAAGATCAAAGTCTGATGCTTTCAGTTCAGTCCCAAACTTTCCAGTCTCAGGATTGAACACATCATTCTCAATCTTATCATTGACCATACCGCGGAAGCGATCAATAATTGCATCATTGGCTTTTTCAAGCGCCAATTCCGTAGACTTATCATCAGCGGAAAGAGCAGCAATCAATCCGGCTTTGGTAAGCAATGGGAGTTGGGCTTTAAAAGTAGTACGCTTGGTTTTACCTTTGGCTCGGGGATCTTTTTCTTCTAGCTCTTTATCTTTCCTAAAGTGAAAGGAAAGTTCTTTAGCTTGAACTAGTTGGGTTTCGATCTGAGCACTGATAGCAGCAGCGAGAGGATTTGCAGGAACACTTTGAGTAACAGTATCCATGACTTGTTTAGACTCCTATGGTTAAGAAATACAACTGTTTAGAAAACCCTGCACCTAAACGTGTGTGTTAGCAGGATAAGATATTGTCTCACGGGACAGGTAATACCACAAGGGGGGCTGGTCCTTAGTTTTGTAATGTTCTTAGTAACTCACTAAATTGCTTAACAGAACAGAATTGATGACTTCTTCCATAGCTTTGATCTAGAGTTATTTTTGACCAGTTCGGCCCCCATAACTTAGTAGCCTTGTTAGAAGCATGATGGATATTATCAGCTCCCATAGTTGTATAGATACTAAGTTTGAAACAATGAATATAGAATTTAATATGTCCTACTTCTGGTATAGAGGAGGGTCTCTTAAAAGATGTAATCTTTGGACCTTTTTTATCAACTATCACTGTGATATTAATAGGTTCTCCCATAGTATCAAACAATTGTCCAGTTAAAGATTCCTTGACAGCAAATTTAGTTTTTCTCTTGGTCATTGTCATCCTCTGCTTTATATCGAGCATGCATGTTGAACACGTAGAAGTAACCATTCATATACATAGAAAGTTTTGCAGGAATGGTATCTACTTCCTTTCCATCATGAGCATCCTTAACATCTATTTGTCCAAGATGCTCACCGCTATCTTCATCATAAAGATCGCCATTCTTATAATCAATATCTCCTATGTCTCCTGTTTCTCGTTCAGCTTGTTTTAATTCATTCCGTATTCTTGCTAATTTCTCAGCAGATGATTCCATTATCTATGCTCCTTGTGTTACTCCATTATTAAATAAGTCTTGTCTCTTTTTTGCTTCCTCAGCTTTCTGAATAAAGAATTTCGCTTTCTCTTCTAATGTATTCCCTACAATGTGCTGAGACAGCACTCCTTGAATAAAGGTTTCTGGTTCACAGATAATATAGAGTTCCTTTTGTGCTCTGGTGATAGCAGTATAGAGCAATTCTCTTTGGAGATTTCTGTTATGGCTGTTATGAAATATACAGTAGACCTTTGGCCATTGACTACCTTGACTCTTATGAATCGTAAGTGCGTAGCCGAATATGAGGCCATTAATCTCTGACGCTGTATTGATACTATCTGGTTCAATCTTGGGATCTTCGAGATCAACAATTTTCTTGATATAGATAACGTGTGATGCTTGGTTCTTTCGTTCTTCATCATCACTCCCTATGTCAATATTAAGAAGCATTTCAATGTCATCTACATAACCTTCTTCTTTATGACTACCCCCAGCAGTATCATGTCCCCATCTATCAAGAGTAGGACTATGTGCTTTAGGTGCTCTACCAGCATAAGAAGCATTAATATTGATCTTAGTAATTACTGCTTCTTCACGCTCAAAGAATACCTTATCACCAACTGCAAGATAATGCTTAGCTCGGCCCGCTATAACCTCATACACATCTGCTCCTCTAGCTCGACCAAGATAATTACAAAGCATTCTATTAAGTTCGATAGTTCCAACTGAGACATTATAAGGCATTAAGATCATATCTCTCATTGGATCATATCTTCCTTCTTCAAGTTCCTTAATGAAGAAACCTTTTTGTATGATATCAGGACCATCTGCTCTTTTTGTAACACCATAGACAGCAAGATTCTGCATTGCTTTAACTTGGCCCACATCGCCATCAAGACGATTCTTCCAGTGAGTAAAGTTAACAATACTTCCATCTTCATCCTTAGTCCATCTATGAGTATCTGTTTTCTGCCATCCATCCTTTTCAAACCATTCATCAATTACTTTCTTTGGAAGTTTACGAAGATTCCCAAGATATGGAAGAATACTCCGATTATCAGGAATAGTATTCCCAATCCTAATATGATTGGCGAGATTAACAATAGCCCCAGCATGGCGATATACTTGTACCAATTCGACACAGGTATTCTCCTTTAATGTCTCAAGCATCTTATATCCAAGAATTGCATCATCCATAACAGGAGGAATTTGTGCAATGTCTCCGATATAAAGCATCTGTGGTTTAATGTCTGGATGGATAGCATCAATGACTTGTTGATGTAATCTTAGTCCAAGCATTGATGTTTCATCAAATAGAAATACAATTAGTTCTCTTGGAAGAGTTCTAAATGCATGTCTTGTTGGTTTAAATATCCTAACTGTTTTTTCTTTTCCAGTCTTTTCATCAATAACTCTGAATATTTCAGGTTCAAATTCAAGTAGTCGATGATGTGTATGGATATTAGCTTGAATATCAGGAGGACAATTCTGCTTAAGATTCCTTGTAGCAATCCTTGTAAATGCTCCACCATAAATACCCGGTAGTCCGCCTCTTATGTATTTATGAGCTAGAGACTCAGGTAAGATAGGAATTCTACTACTCATAATCATAGCATGAATGATAGCTCGCATAGTAGTTGTCTTACCAGTACCTGCTGGTCCAATAAGACAGCCACTTTTACCATCAATACCAAATATCTTAATAGCTAGACTTTGTTCCTTATTAGCACGTCCTACTCCTATGATTTCATAAGGATCAAATGTCTGGCCCGAAGCAGTTCTAATTACTGTCGGATTGAATACAGGAACTTCTTGGGCCAGAGTCTTAGGAACTAAGTCAATAGAACTAGGAAGTCCTAAAGTACCTTGAGCAAACTTTTGCTTATCAAGAAGTTCCTGAGTTCTTTTCTTAGCAGCATCAATAGCTGCTTGTACTTTAGGATTAATCACAGATTCTCCCTTAGTTCTTTCTTCTCTTTAGCTTCTGCCATTCCATCCCAAGGTAGTCCCCATTTTTCTGCACAAATAGGACCATAACCAACAAGAACTGAGTTCTTATTAGTTAGTTCTAATCCACAGAAACAACAATGTGCATATTGCTGACCAATGAGACTACACATTCCTACAGGATTTTCAACAATGGCTTTGATGATAGCTGTTAGATCCTCTGTTCTTTGTTGCTTTTCATTCCATTGAAATCTAAGCTTTCTAGCTTCATTATCCTTAATAACTCTACCATAGAATTTATTAGGGTATTGCTTTCCATCAGTAATATTGATAGTTCCTGGCATTCTAGCATTCGGCCCAGCTAAGGAGAATTCAATCATTTGATTCTCATGAGGATATTTAAGTTTGGGCCATTTAAGTGTTTGTTTTGCTTTTTCAAATATATCAAATATATGCATGATTAGTATTCCAATATGTCGTATTGAGTATCACCTTTAAGAACTTTAACTAAACAATAACCTCTTTCTAAATGTCTACAATATCTTATAGAAAGAAGTATAAAAGCTGCTTCTCGAACTTCTTTAGGAGAATTCATCCAACTAATAGAATAGAGCTTTCCTTTTACTTTTAGTTCACCATCCTTGAGATTAAAGAAGAATTTCTCAGGAGTAGTTTCTCTGAGAATGTAAATATCAAGCTTCTCTTTATATTGTGGTTGAAGATACCACTCATGAATGAGACAATCTCTATAGATTCTAGGATTGTCTATTCCTTCTTTTAACAAGCGGAGACTAGAGGATTTCATTGGTTATAATCCTCAATAGGAGGAAATACAAAGTGAGAGAGTTTTTTATAATGTTTAGACCAATATAATATTTTATCTAGGTCATCAGAAGATTTAATTATTTTCATTATTCTGATCATTAATAATTTATATTTAATATTTTTATCAGGAAATTTTAATTCATAGGATTTCATATTTCGCCTTTTCATCTTTACTAAGTTGAGTTTCTGGAGTCTTAGGAGTAAGCTCAAGAAGTTTGTTCTTAGTAATAGTTCTCCAAGCAGCTAATGCTCGAATAAATTCTAGTTTTGATTTAGAAGCAGCAAAGCTAGGCTTACCAAACATTCCATGTTTGATTGCTTCTTTTTCAAGCATATCATCCGATAGAGAAACAATTCTATCATCTACCGCAGCATTAACTATTTTGTAAGAACTCATTCCTTGTTCTAATGTGAGTATATGAGTTCTTATGATATCTAGTACAGTCTGTCTAGCAATGAAATAAAACTCACTATCATCACGATGATACTCGCCCACGTCTCCCTTAGGACGAATAAGGTTATCATCAATCCAATCATATAGTTCCCTTAGATCACCTGCTGTTACTGCTTCTATTCTTTCATTAACTTTAACTCCCTCAAATGTTATCTTAGTGCTAGGGGAGCTGAGGATTGCATACCAGAAATCCCAATATTGTTTAGGCGCGTTTGTAATAGTAAGCGCCCATTTAGCTGCCATAGGGTTATGGGAAGTTGAAAGTTTTTCTCTAAGTGTTTCTCTTCTTCTAGTAAGTATACTAATAGCTTGCTCCCAAGCTGCCAATTTTCTTTCGGTACTAGCATCTCTAAATCTAGCACCAATAGTCGTTTTGACTTGATTAAAGACTTCAATGTATTCTGGAAGGTTATCCATTGACTCTGTGTCTCTGGATATTCTATATCGTGGCAGTCTATTCTTGAGTGCATCATTAGAGAGTGTACAAGCCCAAGAGAATAGTTCAGCCGCATGCCAGAAATGACTATCAATAATTTGTGGTTTTGGTCGGGCAGCATATCCTTGTTCCACATCAATTAGATCAGCTTGTTTCATGAAAGCAAGAAGAACTAGATGCTTTGTTTGATAGAGACGAAAAGCAGGATTAGTCCAATTCTTTTCATGTATAGCCATATTAGCTGCATGTGTAAGATCACGTAATCCAGCAGCTTGATTTACATATTCTCTTAGTTCTGCTGTATCTTTGCTATATCTATCTAACATAGCCTCCTCTAAATGACGTATTTCATCTAGAGTTGCTACAAGACGTGAAAAAGAAAGACTAAAGATAGGATGTGGACATTCCCAGAGTAATTCAAGAGAGTCATATGTGCGGAATGGTACTCCGCTTATGGGACAGATTGCTTTCATTCTAATACATCCAGTTTATTCAATGCTTCAATTACATGTTGCGCTACTTCTTGTACTTTGAAATCAGGTGTAGTGTTATATACACCTAGAATAAAATAGAATTTACCATCTTTCAATATCTTCCTCATTCCAGAAATCTTTGGTGCTAGGATAGTATATTTAGGCATGATGTTACTCCTCTATTTAACTTTTAATCCAGCAAGTTTGAATACATCCCTAATATCACGTTTAAGTTTAGCAAATTGAGCATCAACAAGAATTCGACCTTTCTCACATTTAACAGCATTACTACCAGCACCAATAATTAAATCAGTATTAGCTTGTGCAAACATCCTTTGAGCACCTTTAATTCCACCGATGATAAATCCGTATTTCCTACCAAGAAGTTGCTTAGGAGTAGGAGGATTAACTCCAAGTGGACCAATTACTTTAATTACTTTACCTTCAAAGGGAAAACCATTATCGTTATCCATTTTCATAAAATTCTCTGCTACTGTTCTAGCATCATTTTTACTTAGAGCAGTAACACATCTTTTACCTTTAAGACCATTATATGTTTCCCAATGAACATTAAAATATAGCCAATCCATGACTAGAACTCCTTTTATGTTTAACAATTAAGCTATACAGACTCTTTTACGATTTTCTATTTTACAATTACTTAGTTTTTTGATAGATGGCTTATCTTTAACAGCAGGAGGCATTTTAGTATCTCCAGTGCTGGCCAAAGGATAAGCGCAACCTAACGATTGTAGAAAAAAGATGCTAGAACACAGGATAATTAATAATCTTGGCTTCATGATTGACCCTCAATTCAGCGAATTTAGTATTAAGAATATCTCTAATCTTACGTGCTTTGATGATTGTAGAATATAGAGATGTACCAGTTAGTTGACCATTCTCGATCAGTTGAACTCCATAGACATGAAATTGTGGTTTCTCTGTGTTAATGATAGTTTGGACTGTTTTATTTTCAACTACTCCGGCCCCAATGACATCTAGATCAATGTTTAGTCTGGTAATAATTGCGATGAGTTCTTGTGTAATTGATCTAGCAGTAGTAGTGTCAGGATCAAGTTGTCCTGATTGGTTTTTAGCCATTAAAGCATTATAAATGATAGTTAGTTTAGCTTCTAGATCATTTAAAGAGAATTTAGGTTTTGGTTGTTCTGTTTTTACTAATTCCATGATTAATGCCTCATTTTAGAAATAGTTGGGAATTGTTCTTTTGGATAATACATTCCATACTGCATGTCACAAAAATCAATGTCAGCATATTTGACAGTGATTTTGAATGCTGAGTTATCTATAAAAATAATGAGTGCATCATATCCTTCAGCATCTTCTTTAACACGATGATTTTTTATTTTATCTTTGAAGTTAATTTCTAGATGATTCATCATTAGGTTTAGAGTGATTTCATCATTAGATGTTAGGAAATCAAAGAGTTTTTTGGCAAGAGTGTTTTCTGCTGAGATATTCATTATTTTCCTTTTAATATTAAACATACTAATATCCCTTATTGCTAAGGGATAGTGCTATGTTTAATTATAGTTTAACTTCAGGATGATCGCAATAGAACATATCTACTTCTTGAGAGATTATTTCAATAGCTTTATACTCCTTTGTTAGTGGATTATAACCATCAAGTTTAACAAATGCCCTGCAACGTAAGTCAATAAAATCCTTGCACCATGATTGAGCACTAATACCAGAATAATCCTTAGTAGCTGGATTAGTTCTAGGATCAAAGACTCGTAGTTCTTTTTCTCTAGTAATTCTAAAGATAACTCTAGAAAATGATTCTGGAAGAATAGGACCATCACCGGCAGGATAGAGTGCTATGGTATGAGAAGTTCTATTCATGATTGTTCCAGAATAGCAAGAAGTGAACCAAAATCAATTTGCGGGGAATTGTATTGATCTGCTACAGCTTGTCTAGTTTTTAGATCAGAAGATTGAGAGAGATTAGAGAGAGAATTACCAGCAAAACTGAATTGATTTTGTTGTTCTAAGGATTGTTCCATGATCTTAGCAATGTTCATTTGTTACTCCTATATAATGGTTAGTATCGTGGCTCTTGCCAACGATTCGCAATTATCCCATGCGCTCAAAACCCTGTCAAGGGGGTCCTTTCTTAGAGTTTTAATAGCTTAATAATAACTCAATGAGATAGTAATACGTGAGTTAAATAACTCGTTAGGAGTCATGCCCAATTTACACTCTTTACAGTATTTACGTGATTTAACAATTGAGATAGTTGTACTACCATGTCTATTGGGATTGCCCCTCTCTCTATGCCAAAAAATTAGAAAATAAAAGATTTATTAGTAACTAATATAGGGGAGTTAGTAACCATTGTTCACAGGCTTTAGATATAGGAAGGTCTAGGGGGCTTATATGTTAAATTGGTTAAATATTGTAAACACTGTAATGAGTCATCCCTCTTAATGAGTTAATAACAATTTTGAGAATTGTCCAGAATGCGTTAATAACAAATGTATTGGCGCACTGTTTTGGTGCGGAGTGAGCACTTACTAACGTAAGTTGGTACTCACTATTGTTGGTAAGTGCTCACTTCAAATATATTTTCATTCGGACAAGCATTAGCCTGCCATTGTGCTAGTATCGTGGTTCTAGCCCACGTGCCCAGTCTCCCCCGGATGATTCGCCGGATAACTTGAGAGATGGATTCGCAAAGGCAGACAGGATTGACAAGGGCGAAGCATTGCCACCTCAGTCCTGCCAATCGCAGCAAAGTCATAGGAGTATCAGTCATGGAAGGTAATCAAAATGTCCCAGTCGAACAAACCGTTGTTTCTGTCACAAGAAATGTCGCAGGAAATGATCAACAACCTCCTGCAAATCAAGCTATCCCGATGCAATCGGAAATCCCGACGCTTGATACGGTTAGCCTTGCTACTGCGGCGACATTCGGCGCTTTCAAACTGGAAGAAAGGTTTTCTTTCATCCGCCCGTATTCGCCGTCTGTCTGCGTTGAATTGAAAGGCTTTCGACATGCTGTCGTTAGATACAGAAACACTGATGATAAAGTAATCAAGAAAGCCGCGCAGCTTGCAACAATTCCGCAAATCGTTCTACCCGAGGAGTATCAATTCTTGGATGAACGTGCGCGGAAAGTCATTCTCGGTATCTTCGAAGATGAACAGGACGACATAATTAAGAGTCTAATCGAAGAAAAGCAAGTCAGTACCGTAGGATGGGATTTGCTAACTCTCGACAAGGTTCTAGACAGTCTCACCGCAGTTCAACTGTCGAAGCGCCTGAAGAAAGAGCAGATTGAAGCATGGTTTAAAGTCGCTGCGAAACAAGTTTGCGATACCCGGGCAATGCAGATTGCAGAGGCAAAGCAATTCAATCCCGAACAAACAGCAAAGCAAATCGCGGGAACAATGAATGCTTACTGCGCTCTGGCAATGAAGCTTGCCGCTCCAGTTCCGAACATCGGACAAGGGGAAGCAACGGCTCTACAAAACATGCTTACCGTCGGGAAACTCGACGATGACATGAGCCGAGTAATCAAAGCAAAGCTTCACGCAATCCTGCATCCCAAGATTGCAGAAAACAGCAGCGACTTGTAGGAGAAGGAACTAACAACGCAGTCCGGCAATAGATCGGAGTAGAGACGACGTTCCTAGCTAGCAGCTAAGTTCCAAAGCATCGGACTTAGTTGCTAGCTTTTTTTGGAACCGTCAAGTTAGTAAGCACTTACTCCAAAATTCTCCGGCTTTAGGAACGTGAATTAGATTTAATATCGTGCTCTAAATACCACTGGATGGATTGAGAGTAGCCTCTAGTGGTGATTCTTGGAAAAATCACACCGGACTAAGGAACCTTTTGGTTGTTGATCGCCGACCCTTTCCTTAGCTTTTTCCGAATTTTTCTAAAGTTTTTGATTCTTTGTTACTTCTTGTTATTTATAGTGAGTTAATATCTCAGAGTTATTATCTTCACGCAAGAATGGTAATGACTGGATCGCTCTAGATTGAGAGAAGGATTATAATGTCAACATGGATCAATCTGTACAAGTGAAACTGGGAACGAAAGTTGGGGATATTCCCAGAGAAAAGAAAATCTATTCTGGGGCAGCCCTGAGAGTTATGAAACTCTTGGGGAACGGTGTTTTGCAAGTTGAAGCTGCTAGAGCTTGTGGAGTTGGGGAAGCATTTGTTTCTCAACTTATGGCGGAATCGGACTTTATCTCTCAAGTCAATGAGATAGTTTCAAGAAATTTTGCTCTTCAAAGTGAAATTGATAACAACTATGTTGAAGTTGAGAAAAAACTTTCGGAGAGACTTCTTAAGAATTCTGAGATGATTTATGGAACGGATCAAATGCTCAGAGTTCTTAAATTTGCAAATGAAGCTAAAAGAAAAACTGCTCCAGTTCATCAAAATAATGGAAGTGGAAGTCCAGATGGAACTGGTAATCTCAAGCCAGTTGTTCTAATACTTCCAACGGTAGTAGTTAGAGAATTTGTTCTTAATCCAATGAATGAAATTGTAGGAATTAATGGTAGTGAACTTGCAACTTTGCCAAGCGCACAACTTCCTAATCTTGTAACAAAACATCGAGAGGAATTAGCCAAAGAATTGCTTGAAAAGAAACAAGGCTATAAAATTATTCCAAATGGCTCCAGACCAACAGATCCTTACAGCGATCTCTAAAGAAGATAGAAATCTTGAAATCCAACGGAGATTGCAAGATCAAGAATCACAAAAAGCCCGCAAGCTACTTGCGATGGCTACTGGTAGTCACTTTGATGCTTTGAATATCACTAAAGATATAATCACAAAGCAAATTATGAACATCAAAGTTAATGGACACGACCGCGGAAAGTAGTCTACTTCAACCAGTAACAGTTGATCCGCAGGATGTGATTCAAAAAGCAGAACAAGATATGAATGTTCTAGCAATGCTTTGTTTATTTGATGTAATGCAGTTTAAATTCCCAGATATGTTTACAACTATGTGGGAATTGCTTAAAAGCAAAGTACATCTCCCTAGGGATTTCACAAAAATAGCTTTAGGAATCCCTAGGGGCTTTGCTAAAACTACTTTCATTAAGTTATTTGTTGTGTTTTGCATTCTTTTCACAAGAAAACGCTTTCCTTTAGTAGTTTCATATGCTGAAGAACATGCGATTTCTATTATAACGGATGTATGCAAGATGTTATCTGGCCCAAATATTCGGCAGCTCTTTGGGGATTGGGATTTAAATGTTCAAACAAACCAGAAACATCTTAAAATCTTCAAATTCCGAGGTAGGACTATTATCCTTAAAGCAGTTGGTGCAAAAGGGGGTATTAGAGGAGTTAATGAAGAACATAATCGTCCGGATATTATTATATTTGAAGATTATCAAAAGAAAGCTGAATCTGAAGATGAGGATATAGCAAGAAAGCTCTATCAAGAGATGATTGGGACTGTTATGAAAACTAAAAGTCCCTTTGGATGTCTTTATCTTTACGTAGCTAATATGTATCCAACAGTTGGAGCAATTCTTAAGAAACTAAAAGATAATTCCGATTGGATTTCTCTAATTGTTGGTGGAATTAAGAATGATGGGACTTCATTATGGGAAGAACTTCATCCAATAACTCAACTAATTGCGGAATACGAAAGTGATCTCAAAGCAGGATGTCCAGAAGTATTTTTGGCAGAAGTTCTTAATGATGAATCCGCAGGCATCAAATCAGGAATTGATATTACCAGACTTCCAATCTTTCCGTTTGATGACGATGAACTTCCTCAGGGTAGAGCTATCGTTATTGACCCTGCTCTTGATAACCCTGATTCTGATTATAATGGGATTGGGCTTGTGGGTACATATGATGGCATTGGAGTTCTGGAAAAGGTTAAACTTGGGAAGTTTAATCCTTTGGAACTTATTAAAGAAAGTCTTAAGATGGCTTGGGCAAGTGGAACGAGATTAATTTGTGTGGAAAACGTTGCTTACCAAGCAAGTCTGTTATTTTGGTTTACTAAAGTTTGTAATGATAATGGTATTGAAGGATTTCACTTTATGCCATTAGCTGTTCAAGGTGGTGGATCTAAGAATGCCAAAATTCTAGCTGCTGTTCGTAAATGGCTAGGAGAAAGACAAGAAAATGCTATAACAAAAGAAGTGACTTATAAACCAGGGATTTATGTTAAAAAAGAAGTCAGACCACTCATTATTAATGAGATTATTAAATTTAATCCAACTAAAAAGAATAAACAAGATACTTGTTTAGATCTTTTAACTTTTACTGATAAAGTAATTGAACAATATTCAGATTTAATGTATATGCCATATGAGGCCGAGTTTCAGATGATAAATGCTGCTGTTCCTTTGGCAATTGAAGATAATTGTCCATTCTAAGGATAAAAAGAAATGGCTGAAAATGTTCTAAGAGTTAATCGAGATTCTCAAGATAAACTCTTAATGTATATTGATGCCTGCTATCAAGTCCGAGATGAGGGTTGGCAACTTAGGAAAAGACTTGAAGATGTTGATCGCTCGTACATGCGAGAAAGTGATTTTTCTGAAGAACAGAGAAAAGCTAAACTTGCAAATAAAACTGGAGATAAAACTAAACTTCAGAATATTCAAGTTCCTATGGTAATGGAGGATGTTGAATCTTCTGTAGGATTTTTGACAAATGTTTTTCTTACCGAATATCCTATGTTTAAATTTGTCTCCGATCCAGATAAGCAAGACATCGCGCTTATGTGGAACACTTTGGTTGGAGAGGATCAAATATACTTCGGATGGGGTGGTCAGTTCAATGTTGCATTCAGAGCTGGTGCCAAATATAATTTTGCTCCAATTGAAGTTGAATGGTGTAAGAGAAGAAGGTGGAAGCCAGTAAATGGAACTAAAGATAAAGGTGTAGCATTAGAACAAGTAATTTGGGAAGGTAATAATATTTCAGCAATTGATCCATATAACCTAATTTATGATCCTAGAGTTCCTATTGATAAGTGTCATACAGAAGGGGAATTCATAGGTTATATTAAACAAATGTCTAGAATTAGACTCAAGATGTTTCTTTCTGATCTTGGAGAAGATAGACTAAAGAATGATGTTGCAGCTTTTACAGCAGGAGATTGGGGAGTTCAGTATTATCAACCTCAAATTAATCCTGATGTAACTCTTAAGAATGCTAATTGGGCATCAGGAGCATTTGATTGGACTAAGTGGGCATTTGGTACAGCTCAGAATCATATTGCTTATAAGAATATGTATACTGTAGTTGTTATTTATGCAAGACTTATGCCATTTGAATTTGGAATTCAAGCCCCGCGGGACCAGACCCCAGATATTTGGAAACTTGTTGCTGTAAATGGAGTTATGGTTTATGCACAGCCAATGCCAAATGCTCATGACATCTTACCAATTATTATTGCTCAGCCTAAAGTTGATATTGAATCCCTTTCACATCAAATTAAATCTCAAGCAGAAAATCAAGAGCCATTCCAAGAGATGACTACAGCTTTGTGGAATGCTAGATTGGCCGCAGCTCGTAGAAGATCGACAGATAGAATGCTCTATAATCCATTACTTGTTGATCCTGATCATATCAATTCTCCAAATCCAGCTGCGAAAATTCCAATTCGACCTACTGCTTATGGACGAAAACTCGAAGAAGCTGTCTTTGTACTTCCTTTTGAAGATAGAGAATCTGCGATGTACCTCCAAGATGCTGAAGGAGTCGCGCGTTGGGGACTTCGTGTATCTGGTAGAAATAATACCTCTATTGGACAATATCAAAAAGGAAATAAACTAAATGATGAATTTCATCAAACAATGGAGAATGCAGGACAACAAGATAGAACTCATGCATTGATGTGGGAAGTTAATGCTTTTACTCCTATTAAAACTATTGTTAAAAGTAATTATCTTCAGTTCACACCTGATGGTGTTAAAAGATATAATCGACTAGAAGAAAGACAAGTTAATATTGACATTATAGAAATAAGAAAAGCTGAAGCTGAATTTCAAGTTGGGGATGGTCTCTTACCAGTTCAAAAGCTGGCCCGTACTGACGTGATGCAAAATGGAATGCAATGGCTTCAAGGTGATCAACAATTACGTGCTGGTTATGAGATTGCTCCTATGTTTTCTTATATGATGAAAGTTCAAGGAGTGGATAAACTTTCTAAATTTGAGAAAACTACGGAACAAAGACAATATGAACAAGCTCTTGGAGCTTGGCAAGCAACAATGAGTGAAGTAGGAAAGAAAGTTGGTGGTTCTCTTGGAGATGGTAAATATCTTACTATTCAAGATGTACAAACAATGGTTGGTCCTATGCCAACTCCTGAACAATTTGGATTGAAAGCTCCTGAAAATGCCCAAACCACGCCTTGATGATGCGAATATTGAATTTGAATTTACTACTGAAGAATCAATTTCTGCTAGGGCACTTGATCCTGTAAAAATTGCTTGGCTTCAGACTAAATATTCAAAACTCTGGAAGGAAAGAAATTCTACTCCAGCACCAGAACTCCCGGAATTGGATAGGAGTTATTTTTTAAAAATTGCAGAAATTGATGGAAAATTAGGATTGATTCAAGAGTTATTGGATGACCATAAGAATGCTATGGTTGATCTTTCTACAAGAAATCAGGAAATCCAAACAGCAGTTGAAACAGAAGCATCTTTATCCGAACGAGCAGCTAGACAAGTACATCGCATCCCAACAAATTAAAATCTCAACAGGAGAATTAAAATGCCGCCGGAACCAGTTGGTAATTTTACGTGGGCAAAACTAAATCCCTTTGCAAGAGCTGATCGTGGACAACTTGGACAAGAAACTACTCCAACTCCACAGAATCTTGATAATACTCCAGATCCTAATCTTCAATTAAAAGATGATGAAGAATTGGTTCCAGATCCTAAGGACTCAACTAAACAAATTAAAAGAAAGAAGGGGAGTGATGACCCTCTCCTACAATTTGATAGTTTGTGGCAACCTAATAAGGATGCAGATGGAAAAGATATTGTGGATGACCATACTCCACAAGCATTTCTTCCTAAGTTAGATAATAAGAAACTTGGTGAAATGGTTAATAAAATGAATTTCACTGGGGATATTACACCAGAACAGACAGAAGCTATTAAAGCTGGTGGTGAAGGAGCAACTCAAGCAATGCTTCAAATTATGAATGGAGCTGCAAGGAAAGCATTTACTGTTTCATTAGCAGCTGCATCTAGAATGGCAGAACAAGGTTTTTCAACTGCTCAAGCAAGATTTGCTGGTGAAATTCCTGGTCATGTTCGTGATATGATGACTGAAAATGAGCTTTCTGGCTCTGTCACTATTATGAACAATCCAGCTTTTGCCCCATTAGTCCAGAGTGTTAAGCAACAATATCTAAGTAAATTCCCAAAAGCTTCTCCAAGAGATGTAAATACCGCAGTAAAACAATACTTTGATCATATGGCAAAAGAATTAACTAAAAAGCCAGACAGTCCAGACTCCCGAAATACTAACCAAAGTAAACTGCGTGCGGGAGATCCTGGCGCAGACTTCATGGAATGGATTGAGAAGGATCTTGTAAGAGGAAATTCTTCTAGTCCATTTTCTAATAGAGATGTAACGGATGAAACTCAACAGTAAAGAAAACGTGAGTTATCTAAACTCAAATTCCAAAACAATTTCTCATTTTAATAACTGGAGATAACTCATGCTTTTAAAGGCTATTGCATTTGTCGGGAGTCTTAAAGTTCCTTTGAATGAAGGGGATTTTACAGACACCGCAGATCAAGATGAAATTATTGAAGATCAAACTGCTGGTGGTACTACTCTACTTGGAGTAGAAGTTGCTGCAAGAAATGTTCGTGTATCTGGTAATGCTGGTGCTGTTGCTACTACATTACCTACTGCACAGCAAATTCTTGAAGCTCTCCGAGGTGGACTTGGTACTGATGTTCCTCCGACTAATAGTCCATATGGTCCAAATATTGCTCCAGAAAAGGAATTTCCCAGCAATATGGGAGTTATTCCTGTTAGATCTTCTTTCCGTTTTACGTTAATTAATGCTAATGCTGGTACTAATACACTCACAGCTCCTGCTACTGCTGGAATTCTTATTTCAGGTACTGCTACTGCATTACTTAATACATGGAGAGAATGGATTGTTAGAGTTCTAAGTTCTATGCCTCTTGCAGTTATTCCTGTAACTACTACCAATACTCTTTTTACTTTGACTAACATTCCAGCTGAATCTCTTTCTAAAATTGGTGTTGGTCAATCAGTTTATGGAGTTGGTATTGGTGCTTTGGCAGTTGTTACAGCAGTTAATAGAGATACTAGAACAGTTACTGTCTCTGTTGCCTCTACTGCTACTGCTGATAACATTGCTGTTACTTTTACTCCTACCGTTCAGTTCAAGAATCTGCGGGCAGGGGCTATCTAAACAATATCCTAAAACACGCCCACATATAAACGATAGGAGATTTGAAACATGATCGGCACACAAGGTTCAAATACCTTTACCAAAGACCAAGCAGCTAAGAGTTTTAGTGGGATGATTGCTCGGTTCATGCCAATGGGAGATGCACCTCTCTTTGGTTTGACTAGCATGTTAAGAACTGAAACTGCTTTGCAATTCCAGCATGGCTATTTCAGTAAGACAATGATTTTCCCATCAGTAACTCTTTCCGCACAAGCTGCAATTGGTGATACAGTTCTTTCTGTAACTTCTACTGCTAATATTATTCCTGGGATGCTTCTCCGGCCAGATGGAGCTGCTACTGAGATTATGTTGGTTCAAGGAGTTATTGGTGGAACTCAGCTTGTAGTTCAGCGGGGAGTAGGAAATACTGCTCCTGCAATTATTCCTATTTCAACTCTGTGTATTCAAGTTGGTAATGCTTCAGAAGAAGGTTCTGTTCGTCCCCTAGCAGTTTCAATTCAGACTGTTCTTCAAACTAACTTTACTCAAATCTTCCGTAACACTTGGGCTGTAACTGGAACTGCTGCTGAAACCAAGATGATTGCTGGAGACGGTAATATTAGCGAGAGCAAAATGGATTGTGCTGCTCTCCATGCTGCGGATATTGAGAAATCAATTATCTGGGGTCAGAAATTTTTGGGGATGCGTAACAACCAACTGTTCCATACGATGGATGGAATTCTGTCTATTGTTGGATCACAAGCTCCGGCAAACGTAACTACCCTTGCAGCTACTACCAACTTTACTCAACTTGAAACTGCTCTTGATCCAGTATTTAATGTAAGAACGGATCAAATGGTTGGGAATGAAAGAATTATGTTTGTTGGTGGTGTTGCTCGTAGAATTCTCAACAATATTGGCCGTTTGAATGGAACTTACATGCTGACTCAGGGACAAACTGAGTTTGGTCTGAAGTTCTCAACTCTTAATATGACTCGTGGCACATTCAGAATCATTGAGCATCCAATGCTTAATGCTTGGGGATCTGCTTCTAGTTATGCGAAGATGGCAATTGTTGTTGATATGGCTTCTTTCAATCTAGCCTATCTGGGTAATAGGAAAACCAAAGCATTTGACATCATTGGAGAAGATGGTGTTGATGCTGTTGGTGGAACTCTTACTACGGAAGTTACTACGTTGATCAAGAATGCTCAAGCTTTTGCTGTTCTTTACAACTTTACTGCGGCGGCTGCTGGTTAATATTGAGAAGGATGGAGAGGGAATAAAAGAACTAAACCTCTCCATCCGACTCTTTACTAAAACTATTAAGGACTAAAATGGAAACTAAACGGTATTTTAGTAAAATAGCTGGAAGCAAAGTAATTATGCCTGATGGGAAAGAATTGATGTTTTTTCACGGATTCCATGATTTGAAAGAAGAAGATTATGTAGGACTTATTTGTTTTATTAATCCAGTACAAGGTCATCCAGAAGATCCAAGAAATGGAAAGCCAGCTTATCAAGTTTATAAAGCTGAACTTGATGCTTTAATTAAAGCTGGAAATCCTCTCTTGTATGTACAAGGTAGTCAGCCAGAAACTCTTCCTAAGCCAAGAGATAGTCTGGGAAGAGAAGGAGTTGATAGAAATGCAATGTCAGAAGCTGAAATTGCACAAGCTTCTGCTGCTGAGAGAGCTGTTGGTGGTAGAGTGACGGGAGATCAGAATCAAGGAACTACTGGAATTGCTGATCCTAATGCATCTACTGTTGATCCTTCTCTCAGAGAAGCTTTACTTAAACCTGCTGTTGGTCCTGGGGCCGTTTCTGCTAGGATTCAAGCTCTGAAAACAGCAGCAGCTCAAAAAGGTACGAGTTCTAATAGTTAGATAAAAAGGGAATCCTACGCTTATGGCTGTCTTTGATACTGCCTATCAATATATAATTGATGATGTTGGTAGGCCAGATATGGATGCAATCATCAAGCGTAGGATTCAACGTGCTGTTCTAGCAATGCATAGAATTGATTTTTGGAAAAAAGATTTTGTAGAACAACTTTATGCTTTTCAATATGAACAAGCTGTTCAAGTTCTGAATAAAAAGCTTCTTCCAAGACTTAGAGCTTTTGGATATATCCGAAAATATAATGGAGATGCAGCATCTATTGCTGATCCTACATTATTTGATGGAGCTGTTGGAGATTTTTTTGGAGAAATAAATCCCCAACAAGCTTTTGATGGTTATGGTTATAATCGTGTAAATAAGATGTATGAGAGTGGAAGTTCAGTAAAACTTCTTTCAAGTGAAGCTATTCAAACTGTACTTATTGGATGGTTTGTTGATCCACTTTTAGAACCAATTGAAGCCTGTGATTCTTGGATTCTTACTGATTATCCAGGTCTTATTGCTTCTCATGCAAAGAGAAGAATTTTTAAAGATATTGGAAAAGATCAAGAATCACGAGATGCTCAGTTAGAATATGATGATGAGCTTCTTAGACTTCAATCAAATAATATTCGTTTAGCTGTTCTTCAGATGCCAGGATAAGGAGAATAAGAATGTATGCGACTCCAATTACAGTTTGGGAATCATTACAAACTCAAGGAGTAGTTGTAAAAGGTGCTGTTCCTTTTATTGATAAAGATACGTTACAACCAACAGTAGATGATGCTGGAATACATTATGACCAAACAAATCAAGAACTTGGAGTAAAAAAACTTGCTATTACAAATGCTATTGCCGGGGCAAGTGGAAATATTGTCCTAAATTCAGCTCAAGGTGTAGTTCAATTTGCTGCTGCTGCACAAGAACTTACTCTTACAAATAGTGATATTGAAGCTGATAGTAATATCATCTGTACAGTCCAAACTGACGATGCTACAGCAGTTTCGGCCAAAGCACATACAATCATTTTGGGAAGTTGTAAGATTAAACTAAATGCAGCAGCTACTGGAATTACTAAAGTTGCATTCTTGGTCCTAAGGACAAAATAATGGCTGACTATGTTGTAGATCCAACTAATCCAGCTAGTCCTACAAATACTCAAGGAGCTAAACAAGGAGCTGAAGAATTTAGAGCTCTTAAAGCTTATCTTCTTTCACTTATTCCTGGAGGATTAGGAGCATTTAATTTCTTCAGGAAAAATGCTATTATTAATGGTGATTTTAATGTTTGGCAAGTAGGTACAAGTTTTGTAGGTATTGCAAATAATGTCTATTTTGCAGATATGTGGAACTATGGTAAAACTGGAGCAATGGTACATGATGTATCAAGAAGTGCTGATGTACCTACTATAGCTCAGGCAGGAAGACTTTTTAATTACTCTATACTTGCTGATGTTACTACAGTAGATGCTGCAATTGCTGCAGGAGATTTCTGTTTTTTGAATCATAGAATAGAAGGATATAATTTCTTGCCTCTTGCTCAGAAAATTATTACTCTTTCTTTCTGGGTAAAAGCAACAAAGACAGGTATCTATAGTGTAGGATTCAGAAATTCTATTGCTGATAGATCTGTAGCTAAAGAATTTACTATTAATGCTTCAGATACATGGGAAAGAAAAACTATTACTTTTGAAGCTTCCCCATCTGCAGGTACTTGGAATTATGTGGATGGTATTGGACTATCAATACTTTTTGTTCTCGCAGCTGGTTCTGACTTTCACGTCGCAGTTCCTGGAACTTGGGAAGCTTCTGATAACTTTGCATCAGCTAATCAAGTTAACGGAGTTGATAATGTAGCAAATAATTTTAGAATTGCTGGAGTACAACTTGAAGCAGGAAGTGTAGCTACAGAGTTTGAACAAAGATCATTTCCAGAAGAAATAGCACTATGTCAGAGGTATTTTGAGAAAAGCTATAATACTGATGTTGCTCCTGGTACTGTTACATCTGAAGGTGTTGAATACACTGTATTAACTATTAGTGCAGGTAATTTTACACAACATGTTTTTTCTACTTCTTTTAAAGTTGAAAAACGTATTGTTCCAGCTATGACAGGTTACTCTCCAATTACAGGTGCATCAGGACAATTTCGTAACTATGCTACAGGAGCAGATATTGCTGCATCCTTCTTAGGTATAGGTACTAAAGGAGTTTCACTAGATTTTATTGTTGCTGCTACTCCTACTTTAAATGCTAATGGTCATTTTACTGCAAATGCGAGATTGTAATAATGTCTCAAATTCAATATAGTGCTAATCTTTCAAATGATGATTTTCCCCTTCTTTCATCACTTCAAGGTAGAACTGTTATTGTAGGTAAAACAGATCAAGATTTTGAACTTGAAATAAATAATCAAAAGTTACAACGTGAAAAAAGAATTCCTCAAGCTTATTATGCTCATAATGTAATGCCAACTGGTCATGGTTATCAATCAATTGGATTCTCAGAAAAAATTTCAGCTCATCCTACAGCAACAGATTTTGGTGGTTATTTTACTATTCGAGATATTGATGAAAATAAAAGTTTTTTTTCTCCTTCTGGCGGAAAGAATTATATATGGGATAGAAATGTAGCTACATGGGTAAGTGTTAGTCCTATTATAGGTAATGAAAATGCTATTGTAACATTTGCTTATTTAGGAGGTGAAACTTATATTTTTTATGAAAAGATTGGATGTTTTAAATATAATAAAATAACTCGACTTTTAGAAACAGTTATATTAATTGGACTTAATGTAACACTCATTAATGGTATTTGCTCATCAGCTGGATTTATGCTTGCTTGGGATGATGCAAATACTATCTACCGTGGACAAGCTAATAGTCCTTTAAATTTTACTCCTGCTCCAGAACTTGGAAGTGGAAGTGGAGTTCCTGAAGATATTAGGGGTAAAATTGTAACTGTTCTTTCTATTACAAATGGATATATTGTTTATACTACAGATAATGCAGTAGGAGCTAGTTTTCAACAGAATATTCGATATCCATTTGTTTATAAAGAAGTTCAAGGAAGTAGTGGAATTAGAACAGCAGATCATGTATCTTGGAATCAAAATCTTGGTGAACATTATGTTTGGAGCAAATCTGGACTTCAAAAGACAAACAAAACAACAGCTGTTCCAGTATATCCTGAAGTTACAGATTTTCTAGTTTCAAAAATTTTTGAGAATTATGATCCAGCTATAGATGAATTTGTTGTAACTAAACTTACTGCACAAGTAAATGTAATGGTTCAAGTTATTGGAGAAAGATTTCTTACTATTTCTTATGGAATTACGCCTCCAGTATTTACTCATGTAATTGTATTTGATATTGCTTTTAAGCGTTTTGGTAAGATAAGAATTGATCATGTTCATTGTTTTAAGTACGTTATTCCTAATCTTTCTGGTGATATTACTTGGGAAATGTTAGGAGATTTAACTTGGGTAGATTTAGGAGATACAACTTGGGCTGATTTTGCAACCCAAATTAGAACAGAAGAAACTCCTAAAGAAATTATTGGATTTTTAGGAAGAGATGGACTTGTAAATGTTGTTCAATTTGATTTAGTTCATACAAATGATTCTGGAATTCTTGTTCTTGGTAAATATCAATATATTAGAGAAAATTTACTTACTCTTGATTCAGTCCAAGTAGAGAATATGGAACAAGGTTATAATTTCTTATTGAAGCATCTTGTTTCTCTTAATGGAAAAACAGTTGCTTATAAAAATGATCCATTTCTTTATCGTTCTGAAGATTTATATCGAGAATTCCTATGTACTCCTCCTCAGACAACAGGAATAAATCATACTCTTGTAGCTAAGGGAACATTTCATATTTCTTCGATGACAATGAACTTTCACTTAGCTGGACGAAAATAATGCCGACAACTTCACTCAATAGTATCATCAACTTAGCTTTACCAAGTTCGGCCCCAGAGAGTTTCTCTGATCCACAAGTTAGAGGAGCTGTCGATTTATTTCTTATTTCTCTAAATAACTTTCTTAGAGAATTTGAGAGATTTAGTGGTGTAACACAAAAAGACATTACTCTCTGGGATTCTCTACTAGTAAGTGATACTGTATTAAAACACCAATTAGGAAGACTATATGTTGTTGCATTTGAAAATCTTATACTTGGTGATCTTATTAATTTATTTAGTGATGCCGGAATACTCAAAGCTAGAAGAGCAAATGCAGCTTCTGGAAGTGTTAGACCAGCTGTTGGCTATTGTTCAACAACGAATGGGATACTTGCAGGAGCAAGAGGAGAGTGTATTCTCTCTCAAGGACTTAATACAATTACAGGAGTTGCTGTAGGAGATAGACTCTTTTTATCTACTTCTGCTGGACAAGCAACTGTTACACCCCCAGGAGGAGCAGGAGAACTTGAACAATTTGTTGGAATTGGAGTTGCAATAAACATAGCTTATATGGATATTAGCATGGGTCAGTACATTCAACATTGAAAACTACTGCTTATCTTACGGAGAGGAATATGGATCGAGTCTTTTATACAAATGATGGAAAGATGTATAAATCAATTAATAGAAAAGATCCATCTCATGCTGAAGTAAATTTTCCTACAAGAGATATGTTAAATGCTCTGGATGAAACTCCAATTACAAGAGAAGAAATGATTACTAAAATTAATCATCCAGAGTTTCCTAATATTGCAGCTGTTCTTGCTCCTACTAGACAACCAGAGGTTCTTGGAAAACTTAGAACACCAGGAACAAGAGATAATGGTATTATTAAGAAAACTTAGGAATCTGGATGAACTGGGGACTTAAACGAAAGCTTAAATTAGCTGGATATAGAAAAACAATACCAGTAATTCCACCTGAGAGATGGATTGGATGGGAACCAGTTGGGATTGGTGATTTTAATGGTGGTGGAGTTAGTGATATTCTTTGGAGACATACAGTTACAGGAAAACTTTATATTCAAATAATTGTTGCTAAAGCTGTATCCACAGAAGGTGTTTTAACAACTTTACCAAATCATATATTTCTTACAGCTGGTGATTTTGATGGAAATGGTCGTCATGAAATAATGATGAAACAAAAAGGAGTATTAGATGTTGCTCCTATTCTTCTTTATCCTGATGCTACAGGTTTTGGATTATCAGCTACACAGATATTAAGTAGAGTAATTTTAAATTACTATAGTGTTCCTTATAAAGCATCTAGAAATACACAAATTGGAGGTAGAGCTTCATTAATTTTAAGATCACAACGTACTGTTGAAAATATTCCAGATTATTTATGGTGTTTTAATGTAGATGGATTTACTGTAACTGCAGAAGCACCTGGAGGTTCTGGACCTTTAAGTGTACCATTACCTACTTGGCAAATGGTAGGTCACGGAGATTTTAATTCTGATGGTGCTCATGGTGTATTTTGGTTTAAAGATATTATTGCTGCTAATAAATTTGATGATATAGCTATAGGTGAAACATATATTTATGCTTTAAATGGATCTACTATTTTAGGTACATCAGGATATTCTAGAACAGTATCCGATATTCCAAATTATAAAATTGTAGGCTCAGGACAATTTGATGCTCTTCTAGGTTGGGATATTCTTTTTCGAAGAATGTCATTTGAGTCTGGTCAGCCCAAATTTTATGTTTACACTTTAGATAATGCAGGCTTAGGTCAGCCATTTATTACTGCAAATGAAGGATATATTAGTAATGAAGTTCAATTTGATGGTTATGATATAATTGGAATTGGTAATTTTGGTGCAGGAGGTAATTTTACAGATGTTCTTTTTTGGAATAGAGATAAAAGAATTTGTAAAATAAGTTCGATTTCATTTGCTTTTGTTGGCACGGGGGCAGTTAATTTTGCTTTTGATGCTGGAACTACCATACCTAATCCAACAGGAAGCTAAACTAAAATGACTGAAACACCAAAGATTATTAAATTTAATAATACTTTATCTTATGTGTGGGCTATTTTGATACTATTTCTTATTGGAGTTGTTTTAATTGGAGCTGTTTTATTCTTACGTCCTAATTATGATCCTTTGATTATTATTGGAACTGTAGGAGGAATGATTACTACAATATTGGGCAGTCTTTTAGCTCTAATGAAAGCTCAAGAAACACATCTAACAGTTAATAGTCAACTTACTGAATGGAAAGAAGAATCAACTAGAGCTGCTCATTCCGAAGGTATTATTAAAGGAACTAAAGAAGAACAAGAACGTGTGATTGAAGAAGAAAAACGTACTATTAAAGGAGTAGATAAATGATTCCTAAAGTTCATGTTCATCATATAGCCAAACATACTACAGGTATGTATGGTGTCATTTTGGATAATGAACTTTTACCATTTGGAGTAACTTTGCAGCCAGATAATCTCTTTCTTGGGCCAGGAATCTATAACTGCAAGAGAGATTACTATCATAAAGGAAAGTATCAGACATTTGAAATTATAGTTCCTGGCCACACTCGCGTCTTATTTCATAAAGGCAATTGGGAAAGACAGACAATACTTTGTATTCTTGTAGCTAATTCATTTGATCCTATATTTGATAAATTGACGCAAAAGATAGTTCCAGGAATTGCTGCTAGTGAACAAGGATTTAATGAATTCTGGGCCAAATATAGAGGATTTCTTGAGATTGAATTAGTTATAACAGCTAAAGAGGGAATTCTATGAGTTCTGTAAATACCCTCGCAGAATTAATTAAAGCTCTTGATGATTCAGGAGTTGGAGTAAATGTTATTCTGTTTGAAGGAGATAAAAAAGAAGAAAAAGACGATGATGAAGATTATAAAGATGATGATTCTTGGTGGAATGATGTAGAACTTGAAGGAATGTTTGGTGGAGCTGGAACTCCAGGTGGAGGAAGTTCTATGGATACAATTCTTCAGGGAGTTAATACACCCTAATGCCCTCCGGACCTAAACCTATTTCAGGATTCGATCCAGGAATTCCAGCAGCAGGAGATTTTTTTGTATTTGAATCTGTTTTAGGTGTAACTCTTAGAATTGCATTTGCTGATCTTCAAGCAGTAATTGGGGCTGGAACTCCTGGAACTCCGGGAAAAGATGCTTCTTTTATATTTCCAGATGATCCAGAAGATATCATGATTATTCCTGGAGAACGTGGAACTGCAGGAATACTGGGAACTAGTGGTAGAGATGGAATTACTATGTTTTTAGAAGGTGAATCTCCTGAAGAACCAATGCTAATTCTTGGACCTAAAGGAGATACTGGTCCTCAAGGTCCAGCAGGATCTGGAGGTGGAGGAGGATCTACAATTCTTCTTTCTGAAGAAACATTAGAAGACTCTACTCCAATGTTTCCTCCCTTAGAACTTAAGCCACAAGATATTTTTATTGGAGCTTATAATCCAAGATTAAGTCTTGGTGTAGGAACAACTACTATTACTACTGACCATTATGCAGTTATGACAAGAGAACTTCGACTTCCTGTTGGGTGTCATATGGTTTTAGACGGTGATGCTCAATTGGTGGTAATCTAATATGGGCATAATTGTATTAGGAACTGAACTCTTTCCTTCTCCTCAAGTTGCTTATGGAAAAGGTTGGTTTGATTCTGTAAATAGACAGTGGTTTCAAAGGAATGAGAATGGTATATTCCTTGGAGATATGTCTGGAGCAACAATTGCACAGATTGCTGCTCATTCTGCGGATACTTACTACAAAGGATTACAGCTTCCATCCTTTGGAATGCAAGCGCAAACAGTATTCGAGTGGCGATTCGATGTTACTAAAGCTGCGGCTGGAATAGCAACCCCTGTTTATCAAATTCGTATTGGTGCGGCTGGTACTGTTGCAGATACTTCTAGACTCACACTTACAGGAGTATTACAATCGGCTGCTGCGGATAATGGGCATGTTACTATTCGTGTAGTGTGTAGAAGTGTAGGCGCAGCTGGAGTTCTTAGAGGTTTGGCAGAGATACGACATAACTTAGCTACTACAGGACTTGCTTCAGGTGCTACTTCTCCAGCGGGTTATAATTTAGTGGGTGGTACCTCTGTTGGATTTGATAATCAAGCTGCTGCAATGTCTGGACTTTTCATTGGTCTTTCAGTCAATCCAGGAGCAGCAGGTGCATGGGTTGTTGAACAATGTGTTCAAAAGATTATTTTCTAGGAAAAGGAGAAATTCATGCAAAATAAACCAATTCGTTTTGGTC
>Ga0208185_1000126_pt1 | contig 48649 bp, 62 predicted proteins | sample EasRivMeERMLT700_FD_187532 | JGI IMG/M metagenome (GOLD analysis project Ga0208185, IMG submission 187532) | Soil microbial communities from meander-bound floodplain in the East River, Colorado, USA - East River MetaG ERMLT700 (SPAdes) (version 2) | ecosystem: Environmental > Terrestrial > Soil... | reverse complement strand
TTGACACCGGCAAAGAGATAATCGCCCCAGATGCCCAAAGCCCCACCCGAAAGCCCCGCCTTGGCCCAGAAGGCCACGGTGTTCATGGACAAGGGTTCGCGGCCCTTGGCCAATTCCCGAAGCTGCACGCCCACCGCGCCGTTGATGATCGCGCCCACGCCCAGCGCCCCAAGGAAGGCAAGGCGCTTTCCGGTGTTCTCTTCGTTCTGTGCCAGTCGCGCATACTTCTGCCATACGGCAACTGGAAAATTCTTGTACATGGCGAACGAGTGCAGCATCAATCCCGGCAGGGTGTCGGGACGCATAGCCCCCTTCATAGTGATGCTGGCTTCCAATGTCGCGCCCGGTACTTCATTCAGTCCCTCCTGATAGATCAGGTTGAAGAAGCGGTCATAAAGATCATCCTTGTTCGCCAGCTTGGAGTTGTATATGGCCATTGGCGAAAGAAGGTTTAACCCTTGCTGCGGCGTACTTGGCGTGACGTTCTTCCGCACCACGTCCCATTCCGCCTCCCCGATACCATATTGCTTGAGCATATCCTTGAATGGCAATTCGTCATATTTCGTTGGCATATAATCGTGCATCATAGCCATCAGGCTCTTCCGCACGGCAATCCGCGCGCTCTCCGTATGCCTGTTGTTCAAATTCGCTCGCATGGTCCAATCGGCCAACTTCTTGGACCACTCTGGTCCGTATGTCGCTATGGGACTATACCGTTGCGTGTTATAGGTGGATGCTGTCAGGCTGTCAGCTATCAGCCCTTCGCGTACAAATATCTTCTGCATGTTCTTATAATCATAAGTCATGCTCTTGAAATACGTTTCCATACCTCCTGTGAGTTGCGTATTGCGGAGGATGCGGTTGGCTATGGAAGTCATGAAATCGCCCATGACCGACAGAAATGGGATACTCCCGAGTTGTACGCTAACCAAGGTATTCGATGCAGCCATACCATAACTGCTCATGTACGTATCAGGATGCATAAAGTTATAACCCATATATTGCTCGAACATGGGTTTAACTCTGTTCTTGAAAGCATTTTCAAATTCTATGGACGCGCGTTCGTCAATCTTTGTCGTGGCCTTAGCGACTATTTCCGCCGCAGCCTGCTTTCCAGTTGCTTCCGCGTTCTTCAACCACAGGTCCGGGTTAGTACCGAACGTATCCACAGCCGCAGTCTTATGCGCCATGTTGTCTAGATGGTGAAACATAATGTCTATGACATTGCCATCAGCGCCATATAGTTCTTTTACGGCCCGCCAGTCGTCCGCAGTCTTGTATTCAAAGAAACGATGCTGCTCCAGCAGGTTTCCCATTTCACGACCCATGCCGTTAAAGGCAGTCGGATCAATCTTGGTCCCGCCATTCGTTTTGATAGTCGGGTATATGTCTTCCAGCAATTTTCGACGGGCTTTTTCCGGGATCGGTGCTCCGTTGGGCATACGCATATTGTCCCAATCGGATCGCTTCAGCATAACATCGACCCACGAACCAATGTCCTTGAACATGGGAAGCTTTGCCGGGTTCATCTTCTGCGGTATGCGCCAATTTGCTTTTTCACGAAGCGAACCACCCGCATTATTGAAATCGTTTACCGTGGCACTCGTGGTCTTTTGCCAAGCTTCAACCGTCGCTTTTATATCCGGGTTGCTTGTTGATTTAATATCGAATAATGCATCCTCCAGTTCACGCAAATGTATCTTGTTGCGCTGCGTGCCGAACGCTCCCTTGCCGAAATAATCAAGAGCCGTCGCCATCATGGCATGATACCTGCCCAGCAATCCGGCTTGTTTTGCTATGGCGTTGGTTTGCCCTCCAGTGGCGCGACCATCAAACTCAATCATGTCAGTCAGACCGCGAGCAACACCACCGCCCTTGCCGCGACCACCATCACCGAACCAAGTCTTTGCGTTTATGCTTTTACCCGCTTCCGCGCGTGCGAGGGTTTCGCCTTGGACTTCAATGGCTTTTAATTTGCTTTTCTGACGTGCGGCTGCTTCCTCTTCCAACTTTGTGAAAACCGCCGTCATGGCCATAGCGGCGGATTTTTCCGAGCTATGACCCTGCGCTTCAAATCCCTTTATAAGCCCGTTGAAATTATCAATGACCTTATCGCGGCGCTTCTCCCCGAAGCCCTGCGATTTGAGTTGATCGTTAACGCATTTTACGAAGTCAGCGTACATGATGTAACCGCCTGAAGCATTTTCTTGTCGTCTTCCATTTCCTTGGCAAGCTCCCGCACCGACACTATGCGCTCTCCCTCGCCATCATCACCGGGCATTCTAATCTTGTCGTTATCCAGATGCATTGATACCTCGCGCCCATGCACTCTCATGGTTATGGTGTCGGGTGGCACTACGGGTGCTATCGGAACACCCGTTTCCTGTTCTACCTCAGTCTTAATGCGAGCAAGAAACTCTTCCTTCGTTTCCTTCGCCAAACGGATCAACGTATTCACGGCTTTATCCTGCGCTTCCTTCACGAACGGCTCTTGCTCTTTTTGCACACGCAATGCAGCGTCAACTGGCGCTTCACCCGGACGGGGAGTACCGCCCGCCGTCTGCAATTCGGAAATCGCATGTGTTCCCGTCTTCTTGATAAACGCATCCATTGACGCCGGTAGATCGACCACGGGCGGCTCTGGTGGTGGAGGGGGCGTGCGTACTGGTGAGCCTTGAATACCAAGCAAACCGTTCTCAATCATGTGGTTGATTTCGACGGAATGCTGGCTTGTATAGGCGTCCCACTTACCTTGCGCGTGGCTATAGGCACGCTCTAATGGTGCAGTCATATTACGCAATTGCTCGTTGACATGCACCAGCGAATTGCGCGCGGCTGCCGTTTCCGGCCTGCCACTTATTCGTATTGCTTCCTGCTTTGCGGCTACCTCTGCTTCAAGTGAAGCTATGTTAGCGAGTAATGGCTGCGTTCGTGGTGCGCGTAATTTGAGTTCATTTATCTGTTCGTTAAGTCTGGCAATTTCGTTTGCCGCTATAAGCGTTGCGTCAAACTCTTCTTTGCCCAGCCTAACCTCTATCTTATTCCGTTGCTTGGTGAAACGGTCATAGGCATTGAACAAGTCCGGATCATAGCGGCGCGCGAGCACGTCCAAACTTTCGGAACCCGGCTCCGGTCTAATCTGGAAGCCTGTCGGGTCCGCTGGTTGCCCCGGCAGACGTGTCACTGTCGGGACCGGCACCTCCCATGGGTGCGGACCACCCCATGCCCCCAGCGCAATCGAAACATGCTCCAGATCGCTGGTCGCGCGAGCGGCCCCGGTGCGCGTTAGCAACAGGGACGAACGCGGCTCCGGGAATGCTTGTTTAAACGCGAGAGCCAAGGGGGTTGGAAGTGCTGGCTCAATCCCCGGTGCCATCCTCGCGGCCCCCGGCATGGCCCCTGTAGCGGGCGCAGCGGGCGGTGGAGGGGCCGGATCGTTCGGAAGGTCCGCGAACCACTTCCCGGTCCCGACGCGCCGTAGCCCCATCGCAGCGAATTCTCCAAGCCCTTGGAACGCCGCGCCGCCCAGCGCCGCGCCACCAATCGCCCAAAGCGGGTTCTCCTGCTCCAGCCCAAGCAGACGCCGGTTCTCCTGCACGCCGGTCAATTGGCCAATGGTTTCCGCCCCGGCCTGAATGCCACCCTGAGCGGCGATGCGTCCGGGGATCGTGGCTCCCCCGGCCAGCGGAGCCGTGAGCGCATTCAGCGGGTCCGTACGCGGATCGAAGCCACCCACTGCACTGCCCGCCAAGCCGCCCACCACGCCGCCCCATGTCCAAGGCAGTTTCCCGCGAAATTCCGCTTCGTGTGCTTTCTTCTTCACCTCCCCAAACATTTCAGCCATGGATAGCAGTTTGAGGTTTGGGTCTTCTGCGTTCAGCTTTGCTATATGCGCGTTATGAGCGGCAATCTGCGCACCATATGGACTGTCCTTTTTATCGACAAGCTGCTTTGCTATGTCCTTATACACGTCCGTGAAACCCAGATAGGAGGGTATTTCATTCCCCATTTCGTCAATCGTTGTGCCTGACTGTTGCATGAATAGCGGAGTATACTGCTTGCCCGCCGCCTTGGCTTTTGCTCCCTGCTCATCGTCAAGCTGGGAGAAATAGTATGACAGACCCCATATTGAGTTGTTGCGTTGTTGCATTTCCATTGATGCAACGAATGCTTCCTGAATGCCAAGCCTTGGCCCACGCGATATCCCGGATAGCGGGATCGCCGTATTCTCTCTCAACGGGCTGACTTCATCCCAAGGCATTAGGGCATCCCACCCGGTAATGATGGTGGTAGCGGCGTGGACGGCAATGACGGCAATGACGGCAGCGTTATCCCGCCGCCCGAAGGCGCTGTTGGGACCACGCCCGGTGGCAGTGACGGCGGCGGTCTTCCGCTAGTAGGTGGCCCCGCTCCAATCCCCATGGGGTCTTGGCTGAAATCAGTTACGTTCGGACGCTTGGTGATTTCGTCCACTGCTTTCTTATCCAGCTTAATCAAATACGGCTCTGCCCCGCCTCCCCTTCCCCTTGCTATTGCAAGCGGGTTATAATCCGAAGTCATCTGTACTTTGTATATACCTTCACTGACATACTGCCAGACTGCAAAGGCGCGGATATCTTCAGGTCGCGGGATTGTGCCATCTGCATATCTTGGCGCTTCACTTATCGGCTGACCATTCGCGTCCACGGAGAACCGGATCAAATCTTGTTCCGATAGGTTATCGACGGTTAGCTGAAATTCCGGCTGGGTCACGTCCTTCGGCAGCATGGTAAGCTGGCCGTCTATGGTCGCGATACGTTCGGCCCCCCTTCCACCAATAACGGCTTGTATTGATTTCGCATATTCATCCTTGTTGAATTCATTCATCTTAAGCCCGCGACTAAGGGCCGAGGTAAACATCGTGTTTACATAATGCGCGTTCGCGGCCTTGAATATCCCGTCGCGCGCCTCTGGGCTAAGTCCATTCAATGAGTTTCCAACCGTAGTCTGGAATGCGTTATAATTATCTTCATTCCGTCCGAGAACTTTCTTCGCAGTCTCGTCTTTATTATATCGGTCCTGACCGGCCATGACGGCAGTGGCCGTAGCACGATCATCATGCTTCACCAATTGCGCCGCCACGTCATAGGCTGTGTTCTCCAGCCCCATCTGCTTCATGGCCGCGCCAAATGCTCCGGGTCCGGTTCTTTCCATACGCGCCCATTCCGCCAACATCTGCGACTTCATGTCGGCGTCACCTTCCTCCCATTGCTTCTTTATCCCCGGCAGTTCCGTGACCGCATCAAAAGGCTTGTTATCCGCAGTCAGTTGATAACGCGAACCGTTATCAGCGAACAACGCTCCCCTTGCTTCATATCCGTTGGGAGCATTAAGCGGAATGACGGCGGCTGTTCCCGTTGACCTTACAAAGCCAACGACATTCGCATGGGTTTCGGTCTTGGTATGATCTATTGTCTTTTGTGTCTGTTGAATATCACCATACGTGACCTGATTTGGTGTCGCCAAAAACGAATGCGTCATATCGTTATAAACATCACGCACGGTTTTCGCCGTGCCATCCCTTGTAAAGAATACGCCTCGATTGTCCTTTTCTTTCGATGCCACATTAAACAGAACCGCTGCCGGTTGATCCGGGTTTGTTGCATATGCGCGCAAGAATGTAGGCCCGCCCGACCCGCCAAAGAAGTGCCCCATATACACTTCGGCATCGGTGGGTTCGCGTTGCAGAACGTCCCGTATTGCTTTCTTATTCTCCGCTGCGATACCCGCCGCCACAATCGTAGCAAATAAGGGTTTAAACACATAAGGTGCCCGCTGTTCTGGCGTCATCGTGGCAAAATCAACACCAGTCTCAGCCTTGATAGCTGCGATAATTCTTTTGCTTTCGGGCCTCGTTACATCGGTATAATCTTTCCACGTTCCGGGAATGATCTGAAACGGTCCTGCCGCTTTTGCGGACGAAATACCTTGTGTATAGTCAATGGGTGGTTGAACCGTTGCAGCCGCTATCTGCTGCCCCGGACCCTCGCGCTTGAGAGCCGTCGAAGGCGCACCGGGAACGACACCACGCGCTTGATAGACGGCTCCAACTTCCGGAGAAACACTATTCCAGATACTCACGGTCTGGCGCGTATCTGCATGAATATGGGTTGGATATTCACCAAAGCCCGTGAACCCGGCTTGAACTAACGCATCCACCAGCCTTGCGCGAGTAGGTCCGTTCATGCCTCTGACATTGATATCAACAGCGTCCCCTTGCACATGATGACCGGGACGAAACGGAGTGCCCTTGGCCTTTTCAACCGGATGCTCCGGCGACCTATAGCCGGAATTAATCTGCAACGGCTGACCAAACACTTGCCCTGCAACGGTTAATGCTTCCTGCATATGGGGTTGAAGATGACTTAAATTCGTATGCGCAGCCGTGGGAGTTGGCTTGAACTGCACATTACCACGCGACTGATACTTGGGGAAATATGTACTGCCCCATTCGCGGTGTGCCGTAGCGCCAAGATAACCTACGCTTATCTCCTGAAAATGTTTGTTCGCTACGTTATAAGATGTTGCCATTTCAGCCGGGGCATTCGGGTAAGATATACTCGCGCCACCGCGTCTCTGCTGGTTTATGCCTTCCAGTATAGGTATAGGCAAACCTAGTTCCTTGGCTTTCTGTTCTTGATTACGTCTAATTCTCTCAAATTTTGCGTGGATTTGAGGATCACCGCTTGCATCCACCACGCCCTTTACGCCTAGCATTTCCTCCCTTGACAATAAAACTTTTTGATCTGCGTCACGACCTTCCAGACTTTGAATTGCGATATTTGCAACTCTGTTCGCTTCTGTCTGTATCTTCGACTGTAGCTCATTAAGATTTTTAGTGATCTGTTCGAAATGCGGTGCGGATAATTCCTTATGCCATCTGTTGTCATACAAGGCATTCTGTTGTTGGTCTATCTTATCCGCCTGTTTCTTTGCTTCCTTCTCGTCATTATACTTGCCGAAATGATTTCCGGTTTCCTTGCTTAACTTGGCCGCTTCTTCTGGCGATATCGGCTTTCCATCCGGCCCGATAGCTGGAACCAGCGTGGTCACACCGTCCACTTGAACGATATGCGTCTTCATCGGGATCGGAGTGCCGGTTTCATTCCGGACCATTGGTCCGTTTATGTCGATGGTCCCGAGTTGCGCGGTCCCGCCCGGCTCCAGTTTCTTGGTGCCATACAATTCCGTCCGGATGTTGATAACATCCTGCGGTGAACGCGCCGAATTCATCTGACCTTCGAAACGGGCAGTGGCTAAAACTTTTGTCGCCGCGTCTTTAAGTTTCGGCTTGTCTCCTACTGGCGTACCCGTGCTTGCATCAATTATTGCATGAGCCTCTTTAACGCCTATGTCATAATAACTCGGATCGGTACGTATTTTAATATCAAGCGCATTAAGTCCTTGCGCCCGTAAAAACGTGGAATGCTCTTCATTCTGTTTGTATTCAGCATTTACAGCAGCGGTCGTATAGTGATGACGCTGCGCATAGAGAGCTATTCTGGTCTGTGCCCGCTCCTTCGGGTCTGTTATATTCGCTGTCTGTCTTTCAATCTCCGCAGTTATGTTATCCGAAACTGCCTTCGACAAGCCCGCGCCATCGGGTGCCGGATTACTTTGAACCGTTTGATGGTATATCTGAGGTGATTGAAAAGTAGAAACCGTATTTGCTACTCTTTCCTGTCGCCTTAGATCTTCCCCTTCCTTATTATACTGGCTCAATGCCTGCGCAGCTTGGCCTATGCCTGTGCCAAGATCACCCAACGCCTTGCCGATTTGCGCCCCGAACATATCCGGCGTAGCGGTCACCTTTGAATATGACCGCTCCAGACCACTGGTGTCATAATTCTCTTTGGATAGCGTGACGGGGATATTCGGCATTATCCCATCCTCATCAGCGAGCTACCCGCTGAACTGAAGCCACCAAACAGCTTCCCTATTGCACTGATTGGTCCTGCGGCTTGCGCGGACTCCGCTTCCATACGATGCAGTTCTGCTTTCATTGCATAATTGGCCGCTTCGTCTTTATAGCCCACGGCTTTGACACGCCCCTTATATCCAAGCTTCGCCACGTCCAATTCCTGCTCTAGCGCCGTATCTTCCAATACGTCCAGAGGCGAACCTTCAAGAGAAAGATTGCTTGCACCATACGCGACACGCATTGAAGAAAGACGCCGTTGCCCTTCACGGCGCTTTTCGTCGCTTTCGAGTTGCGTGGTCTGAAGGGTGGCGGCAGCATTGCGCTCCGATACTTTCCTGTTGTAATCAGCAATCGCTGCGTTCTGTTGCGCAGCCGCCGCCGCAGCGGATGCTTGCTGCATGGCTCCAATAGCTCCGAATACCCCGGAGATAAGAGAGCCGATTATGCCTATCGCAGCCATCAGACGCGTATCCTTGCATAGATGTACATATCGCTGCCGTCCGGGTGGTACGCGCGCAACAACCCTTCCGGTTCTCCAAACCCTAGCAACTTCGCTATGCGTTGCCCTTCCACGTTTCCGCGTTTAACCGATATCTCTATCCGGCGACACTGGTAAGTGTCCAGCACGTACCGTACATGGCGCAAGACGGGCTTCATGAACTGCCCGGTATCGTAGGAAAACAGCGCCCAAGCTTCCGCGCGCCCCGGCCAAATCTGGCATATGCCTGCCATCCCCAGACAGCGGCTCCTGTGCCATGCACTGAGGCCCATGGAGCGAAGGATCAGGTCAGCACCTTCCGGCATCAGCAAGGCTCTGTGTTCTTCCGTTTGCACGGGTAGTGGCGTTATATACCTTACGTGTTCCGGCATACACGGTGTATAGTCTATCATCGGTCTTGCGTGAACATCTGCGGTAGTATTGCGATAACATTGAACGGGAGCGGTTTTGTACGCCTGAAAGCTATTGAGCCACGCTTACCGTACCCGGACGGCATGTCCATGGGTTCCGTAATGACTGATTGTAGCGCGGGCACCGGCATAGTGTCATAATTTTCTTTATACTCAACCTCACGATATTCATACTGGTCACGATCTTCGTTATAGCGACCTATCTCCCCGTATGCGCTATTCCATAACATTACAACACAATTATGCGCGCGCTTGGTTTTACCCTGCGCGGTGCCATCCGCCGCACCGGCTTCGATATTGCTTGTTTCACCGAAGCTGTCGAAATCCACGCCAACGACTATGTTGGACCCCTCATAGGGCAAGTCAATCTTGCCGTCATGAACCGTGATCGGGCCAAAGGGGATGTTGTCGATCAGTCCGACCACGGGTTTTGCTTCAAGATGTTGCAATCCATAGAGGGTGCTGATTGGCGTTCCTACATATCTCAAGCCGCAATCGACATAATGCGCGGTACTGATGACGCTATCAAAGTCCCAGAACCGCATCAGCTTTTCAATATATCTCTTCGACACGCCATTGATGACGCGCCGCACGACAAGCCATAGCGTATCCTGTTTGGTCGTGTCGGACGGGATAGACGACATGCTTTCCACCACGCCGTCAAAGTCGTGCGTCTGCCAACCGATAACATTCTCGTCACGGTTATAGGTCAGACTGACCACGCTGCCATTATCCCGTCGCAGCCATAGGATACTATGCGGCTCTGACGTATAGGCCATTTCCGCGAAGCGTATGGAACCAAGATGCGATGAAAACAACGACATTGACGGGCTTTTATATCCGTCTGCCTCGAATACGAACACGTACTCTCTGACCGTGCGCCTTGCCAGTTGCGTATAAAGCACTTGCCGGTCAATCTTCACTGGCTCCACGAACGCGCTTCCACGCGCGGATGAGCTACGGGCTTTGATGTTGCGCGCCGTGATCCCCAAGTCGGCTTGAGTGGGGGAAATGACCCATTCCCGCGATCCGGTGCCGACGAGAAGCCCCTTCTCGTCATCTTCCAGCCACATGATCTTGGACAGCCGCCGCGAGTTTAAACGCACAACGATAGCGCTGTCGTCCAAAACCTCATTAGTCGGAGTACGTTGAGCAAATTTCTCGTACGCGCCCGTCTGCGAGCCGACCACAAGATCGGGCGCGGACTTGCTGCCACCCATCCATAACCTATCATCGAAGAAGGTCGCCACGCGCGGGTAGCCGGTGGTGTCGCTGAAATACGCGATCTGCCATTCACGTATGTCATTCAAGTCGGGGAGTGGTTCGCCGTCTAAACGCACGGTGACGTTGGTGGCTGTGACCCTCTCTATGATCTGGCATATGCGCCAATAACTATCCGAACCTTTTATACGCATGTACCTGCCAACGTCTGTCGGCAGGAAGCCCTCACCACGGTTCAATTTGGAATAATCACCATACAACGTCATCGTGAAGTCGGTATCAACGGTTTCCCCTGAACCAAGCACCAAGGCTGATATGCGTGGCTCCACTTCACCATTGCGCGTACATTTATTTACAAACAGCCGGTAATGGCTATAGGGAGTAACATTGGTCTTCAATTCAAAAGTGACAGACCTGTTGCCCTCGTACAGGACATAGCCAATCTGAGTATCCAATATAGCGAAGGCCCCGCCATTGCCGCCTTCAAATGTAAAGTCTCCCGGCGCGAAGTCACTCGCCATGTAATCTTTTTCACTATTGTCGTTTCCGTAGTATATCGTATAGTTCTTAATCAACTTTGGCGCGGGTAACTCTATATTAAGTACACCCCTCTGAAATCCAGTTCCACCCGTATCGGTATCCGGATCAAACGGAATACCCGCTACTGGTTGCCAATATGTCAGCTTACTCCCGTCAAACGCTTTATAGGCTTCATGTGTCGGTTCAAACGTAGAAGCTGACGCGACATATCCAGCAGGCAGCACATCCGAAGTCATGTTAGGAACGGGATTGCCCGTCGCGAGCGGGTTCAATATCCCGTTCTTCTCCTCCACGGGCATGAATGGCCCTGTGTCGAAATCAAACTCTTCCCAACGCCAGTCATAGGTATCATAACGTGACAGCTTGCGCGGCTTATATCCGTCGCAATAGAGATAGATCACGTCGATGGACTGCACCGGACGGAGGTTACGCGCGCCCGTATGCGAGTATGGCGATGCAATCTCATAGATCAGCGACACGGTAATGCCAGTGGCCACTAAAGGACCGGCATAATTCGCATTCAGGGTATAGTCGTTGCCACTCTTGGCTGTAATACTATAGACCACGCCATTGATGTTATAGGACGGATCAAACCCGTCCAGCGCCACATGCCCGCCGACTGCCGCGCCATGCGTGGTTAGCTGTGCGCTACTTATTTTCAGCGGCGTGCCGTCAAGGATCGCCGTGACGGTGGACGGCTCATAGGCTTGTACGCCATTTTCCCGGATGATCCGCATTGTCAGATGCGAGAACTCCAGATTGAACGCTTCCTCTTCGTTATACACGAAAGGAACCAGCGTACTGAAATAGGCGTCGTTATATGCTGGCGTTACGAAATAGGTGCCGCTACGGGGTATGGCTGGTCCCTGTGGCGTTGCAATGTAATTATGCAGCGACCGCATTGACGCGGGGAATTTATCAAGATCAACGCGGCCCTCTAGGAGTGGACTGAATACCCCTGCGTTGAAGTTGTTTCTATTCGGAGATACCTTAGCCATTCCAATATCCGAGGCGCGCGGTTATCCACTCGCTATGACTATCGAGTAGCGTTGTATCCTGCGGCCCCGTGATGTAAGCGTTTAAACGACCAGCTATCTTGATGGCGTCGTCATAGGCCGCTTGAAGTGCTTGCGCCTTGGTATTGGATTGCGTTGCAAACTCCACGCATTCCAGCGCAATACGACATGCCAGCACTTCGATAAAGGTATTGTCGAATTGGCTCTCCGATACACGGGCGATATAGTCTATCTCCAGTGCCGGGTACATGGAATAGAGATAGCTACCGCGCCGGTCCCATCCCGTATCCTTGTTGCGCAATGGACGGATGAAGTCGTTGGGCAACGCAAACCGATATTTATAACTATCAGTCGGGTTCGCCAGTGACGGGCCTTCACTAGTCAGCGGATAGCCACTGACATAGGCGAATTTCCAATCCCGCTTGGATAGCTCAAGGTCGCGCCATTGCACATAGCCCTGTGCGCAATGCTTTTCGATTGGGCTACGTGGCGGATCAAGAGATACAATACGAGAAGCCGCGATCTTCCCTAAGCCAAGATTGAGGATCGACTTGGCGTCGGGCATGATCGCGGCTCCAGTTACGCGGACAAAACAGGGGGGACGCCCGCGTTATTCGTACACGTAGAAGATATACCCTTCGATAATCGCGTCGATGGGGATTGTTCCGCCGTCCACGGTGGCATACATACGCACGCCAGCCTTGGAGTAGATATCGTATTTCATGAACGTCGCATCAAACGGCACGTCATTGACGAGCGCGGACACGTCCTTGTTCGCCACGAATGCATCGTCATCATCGACCACGGGGGTGGGGGTGTTGTCCTTGTAGTAAGCCCGGTGGCCGATATCGAGCAATCTTGACGCGCCCAAGGCGGTTGACTTGTAGCGCGACAGGTTGGGCAGGATGCGTACGCGACCGGGCGGAAGATCGCACAAGTCGATTTCCGTTCCGTCCGCGAGCGCTGCACCAGTGGTGTTCTTGAAGTAGAAATACTGGATGCGCGTCTTGCCGTGATCGTCGATGGGGTACTTGCGCACCCCTTCGGTAAGCTGGGTGCTGTATACGGTAGCCATTTCGGTTTCCTCGTTGGTTGGGACGTATTACACTGACGGGTATCAGCCGCCTTAGTGTTGGCTCAAGTCTCCTTGCACTCCACCTTGAACACCTTGCCCTCTTCCACGCGGGTCGAACCAGCGGTGAAGGTGGCATGGATTTGCTTGATATTATTCTTGTCGGGCCGGTTGCTGATGATGACCGTCAGCGCGTCCCACGATCCGAAGTGCATTCCATCCGGCACCCATACCGGGCAGTCACGTATGGTCCCCGTGTCGGCGTGTGTCGGGATGCCATATCCCTGATAATCCTCGAACGGCACGAACGTAAAGCCCATGAAGGTGGTCACTTCACCATCCACCAACGGCTTGATCGCGTTGAAGTCGATAGAGGTGGTCGTTGTCTCACCCAACAGGTTGTCCACCTGTTCCGCCGTGACCGCAATGAACGGACGTACAGCGCGAAGATCGACATGGCGCTTCTTGATGAGCTTGCGCAGCGAGCGCAGCTTGGTCAGCACCAACCCGGTGCCACCATGCACCACGGTATCCGCAGCCGGGAACGACACGTCAACGGTGCCATCCTTGCCGCTCTTCGCGATGGCGAAAAACTTGTCCATCACGATGCGATCCATGCGCCGCGCCGCCGCTTCCCGCATCCGCTCCACGTAGGGGGACGTGGGATCGTAAATCATCTTGAGCGTATCGAGACGATCCACGAGAATAGCGCAGTCATATTCGAGCGCGGAAATCCAGCGTTGCGTGTGTTCGACTTCCGTGATCTTCGTGTCGCCATATGGCGTGCTGCGCTCGATAAACTCCACCGGGCCGAGGAAGTTGACGAGTTGGACCTTCTCGCCGGAATAGCTGCCCATGGATACACGCGCAACAAGATCGCCGCCACGCTTGTTGATCGCGGCGCGGACGTTGGACGTGTACATTTTGACGTGATGCTCTGGCACGCTATATGCGGCCAAGCTTTCGGTTGCTGGCATGTTGACACCCTGTGATTTGAATTTCGCTGGTTCTAAGCGAAGGGGTGCCCGTATTCCGGCCCTTCAAGGACAGGCTATACGACAAGGGGTGCCCAAAATGGCCCTCCGGTGACCACCCTATAAGGATGGTCCCGGTGGCAGGCATAACTCTTTGGCCACGTATCTGTCAACTAGCCGGGTGCTTTGTCACCCGCGCGTGCGTATAGCGCGTTCATGCGCGCCAGCGCACTTTCGTGCTCAGAATGGTGCCTGTTCATATACTTCTCTTGAAAGTCCTTGTCGCCATTCAAGCGGTTGATTTCGATTGCCGCAGCTTCCGGCGTCATCGCATTGGGATCGCCGCTCCCGCCACCTCCACCACCTCCCATGAAACCTCCTTCCGCCGTGGCCTTGCCTATCCGTGCTAACAGTTCAATGACTGGTGCAGCACCGATATGCGCTTCGATCTGGGTCATAAGCTTGTCGTCCAGACCTAGCGACTTGTATACGCGCCGCCCGCCTTCAATCATCGCGTCAGCTTCCGCGCCCCACTTCTGCTTAACGGTTTCAACCGCCTTGTCGTTGTCCGCGCTCCATGTGGTGGCGGATTTCTGGCCCTGTTCAGCGGCAAAGGCATTCCAGTCGTCAGCCATGGTCTTCGCGCGCTTGGGGTCCAACCCCAGCTTATGCGCAAGCTTCTTCCCGAAATCCAATACCGTTGGATCAACCTTCACCTTGTCGTCAAACTTGAATACGTCATTATACCCTTCCGGGTTGGCTGGCCGTCCAAGCTTGGTATAGAACGCGTCCAGTTCTTCCGGCTTTGCGTCGGCACCGGGAATAATGACTTTTTTGCTTTCTTCCGTGGACGCGATCTTGTTGAGATTATAATAGGCCACCGCTGTCTCATGCGGCGTCTTATAGTTCTTCTGCGCCATCAATTCCTTGACAGGCGGCTCCGGGATTGTCTCGTACCAAGGCTTGTCGCCAATGGGCCATGGACCTTCGCCGGTATGCGCGGCCCATGGTGCCACTGCTGGTGTGCCACCGGGCGGTGGGCTTCCGGGAGGGGGTGCCCCACCGGGCGGAGGTGTGCCGCCTCCCCCTTTGTTGTCATCCCCTTCAGCGCTGCACACAAGACGATCAACCCATTCCGGCCCATAAGCTATGGGGTGTCCGGTAACGCGTTTAAACATATTCTATCCTTTCGCGGTGTATTTCTCTACCAACGCATCATAGGACAACCGCAAATGATCCATGATACGGAAATAAACCTCTTGCCGTCCGGTCAACAGCACATGGACGCGCTCTTCAATATCGAATGCTGTTTCTCTTCCCCGGCAAAAGCGTTGCAGGTCGTCCATCACAAGCTGTGCGTCATCGCTTGTGGGGTTGCCAGCGAATACGCGCTTATAGGCTTCCTGCCGCCGCCTTAAAAAGTCAACAATAACCTCTTGAGCGACAACGGCCTTCTTCGCAAAGGCATTACTGGAACGGCTTTCATCAGCGGGATCATAAGGATCGAAGTCGTCGCCGCTTATGAAGTCATCAGCCATTACAACTGCACTTCATTATACGCAAACGCAACCGACTGACTGCAACGTACAGTGCGTCATGTCCCCGCCATATCAATCGCCAATCCGGCACGGATGCAATCCAAATACCATTTTCTTTATGCGTGCCCCACATCATCCTAACCATTGCTCACGCCCGGTGGTTGGCTGTTGCCCGCACTGCCTTGCTTCATCGCCTGATTGGCCACGCTCGCAATAGCCGGTGCTTGATCCATGACCTGTTGTGCAGCGGCTTTCTTTTCACGTTTATCACGCATCTCTTCCACGCTATCCATATCGCGAACCCAAGCTGTACGCACAGACAGAATATCCGCAATGTCGGGGGAAGCCACGTCAAAGTTGATCCAGTCCAAAGCTGACGGGTCTTGTGTGACTTCTGCATACTTTAACGCCATTTCAAGCCAGCGCATGAAGCCCGCCACGTCTTCCGTATGTTGGCCTTTTGCCAATGGCGAAGTATAAATAATCTCATACTCGCCCTTTGCCTCGACAAGTTCAGGAGGCATTTCAAGCCCATACTTCGCCGTGAGTATTCCGTTTTCTGCAAGTAGCGCAATCTCCCGCTCGCTGGACGGCCCCAAGTCTTCGCTTTGCAGTCGGCCCATAGTCGGCTCAACCAGCGCTGCCTGTTGCGCGATCCGCTCGACAACCTCCGTTGCCGTCATTTCCGTGCTTTCGCTGAGTATCTGGAACACGGTAACGAAGAAGCTGTCTTCAATATCCCGCCGTTCATCCGTGACTAGCTGTTCCGCAACTTGGAAATTTGCACCCGTATCCATGGGCGCGATCATCTTACGGCCCTGATTATCAATGCCGCCCCATGTCATGCTGCCGGGACGTTGATCCACGCGCCCCGAAATAGCTCCGTCGTCATGACCGAGCAAAGGCGGATCAATTGCCTTATGGCCCTGCTTGAGGACCGTCTTCTTCATGGCGGAAACGCCGCCAAGCGCTGGCAACGCCTGTTGCGCGGGGGAGTATCCATACACGTCACCCGGTTCCGTGAACGTGCGTGGCGTGACCATCGGCATATTAATGAAGCCTTCTTCCTTGCCGATATAGGTCGCATCTTTGACGCTGATATAGGATGACAGAACCGGATGCCGTCTTGCGTCCAATGCTTTTTCGTCATAGTCCGTCCGGTAACAAAGAATATGCACAAACTCATTCATATTCTGTTCGCTAGGAATTGGTTTGGTTGCTTCGCCTTCCAGCGACTTCGGTATGTCTTCTCCGGGGAATTTCATTTTGAATTGACGCAAGTTCAGCCAGAAACGCCGGAAGATGTGCGTCACTATCCCCGCGTCATTCGTCAACAGAAATACATCCTTGAGTGGCCACGCCTTATAGGCAAATCCTCCTTCCCGATAAAGGGGACTAGGCTTCATCCACGTAATAGCTTTGGGACCGCAGCCATAAACGCCAATGCTCGCATATGTCTCGCCTTGCGCCTGTACAAAACGGGCAGTCGGCGCATAACGTCGTTTAAACAATTCGTCCGTCAGCCGGTCAAAATAGCTCCGCACCTCATGGGACTTCATGAGTTCCCGGTTGGTCGCAGCCAGTTTTTGCCACCGCATATTCTGCGGCGTCATGATCCGGTTGAGGATGGAGGTGTATTTCGGGAGGCTGCGCACGCCCGTATTGTCGTACGCGAAACGCTTTACTTCTTGGTTATTGGTATGAAGAAACGGACCTTCGGTTTGCCACGCGCTATAGTGCCGGGGAAGACAATAAGCTGCGCACATGCGCCAGTCTTGCTCATAAGGCGCACGGATCGTCTTCGCTTCCTCATAAAGGGTAATATAATCGCGGGCGTCTGGGCGGGCCATTGTTTATCGTCCGACATTGCCAAGCAACCGGGACACCACGCTGGGGCTTTCACTATCACCCCCGGATAGATCGGTCATTGCGCGCCCGCCTTGACTGCCCCAGAAACGCGACCGCTGCGCGGTCGCTGCATTCTGGATTTCCTGAGACGTGCGGGAGGGTGGTGGCGGCGCGGGCGTCACCTTTGGCATGGGCGGGGGCGTCGGACTTCCAAACAGACCGGCCATAGGTGTTCCCCTCAATAGGTTACTGGATCGTATTCTTGGATCACTTGCGAGCGCATAGCATGACGCGCGGTCAAATTTCGGTCCCGTCGCGGCAACGTGACGCCAAACGTCAGCACTAGGGTATCAGCGCGATCCGTCGATGACAAGCCAGTGCGCTTTTGGTAGTCGTCCTTACCTTCCAGCTTGATCCGTTGCTCATGCCGGTCAAAGGAATAGAGGATTGTCGTCAACTGTTCAAACAGAACAGGGTCATCAGTTATGCAACCCTCATCAATAATCCAGTCGCGACACCGCGCCCATAGCTCTGCGCGCCTGTTATAATAGTGTTCATTTTCATTTGCTGGCGCACCCGGATGTATTTCAATGACGCGATAACCCCGGTCACGCAGGATATCAATAACACCCGCGCCCACGCCAGTGCTTTCAATTATGATTGCATCCGGCATTTCCTTGTTGCAAAGGTCCATCGCAATCTGCGCAATGCGGACAGTCGTTAACCCCTTGAACGTCAAGAAGGGTCTTGATTTTGCATCGCGTCCCTGCCGCCAGAGGAACACGGTTTCATCAACACCGAAGCGCGCAACGTCGATTGCCAATATCAACGCAGCACCGGGGTCGCCATAATTCTCTCGCTGTTGCGCTTGCTCCACCACCCCTTTGCTCATGAAGCCGTTAAACGCTTGATTGGGGAATTGCCCGAGCACACGGACCTTCACTTCGTCCGTATCGACACCTCCCCACTTCTCAATCATTTCCTGCAAGGCTTGCTTATTCGCAAACGATACCTCGCGGCTATCCACGCTTTCGCAATCATAAAATCTCTTATTCTTATCGAAGCAGTCGGCAAAGTCTCCGGTTGGTATTGTCGGGTTTCCGAAGACAAAGAAGAAGGCTTCGCCGTCCGTCAACGCGCCTTCGGCCACTTCCCATATCTTGCTGTCGATACCGGACGCTTCATCAAATATGATGACGACCGTTTTGCCTTCATTATGCAGACCGGCGAATGCTTCCGTATTCCTTTCGGATACGGTAATCGCTTCGATCATATAGTTCTTTTGCTGTTCCTCCGGGTACTGAGCAAAATAGTATTTGGTCGCTTCCCACTGAAACCAATGCTTGCAGATAAACAGCCTATGCCACTTGGCCAATTCCGGCCACGTCTTGGACGCTAACTGTGCAGCGGTATTAGCGGTCACCACGCCACGAGTGTCGGGACGGGTCGCCATCATGAAGTGGTTCAACCACGCTACAAGTGCGGACTTGCCTACGCCATGCCCCGACACTCGCGCGGATCGCCAGACCAGCAATTCGAGGCCCAGCTTTTTGCGCTCCACATTCTCACGGATATGCGCGCCAAGCTTTATCAGCAACCGGCGTTGCCAAGGCTCCGGACCGCGCTTGTCTTTCAGGGGATTGGGACCGCCATCATGTGTCGTCGGCTCGCCCCAAGGATAGGCGAACATGACGAAGCCAAGCGGATCACCGAAATAGGATGCAACCTGTTCCGCAAGCTGTTGGTTGGCTTGTGGACTATAATGCACGCCCGTGGTAGCGGTGTTATATCCGTGTTTGAACATACGAGGTCCAGATGGGCGTCCCCGTGGACTATCTGACCGGAGTTATGCGCGCTCTCGACTTGATCGGTCAAGGATACTCGCAGACGCGCGCCTGTGACGTGGCGAAGATTACCGTTTCCACGTTTAAGCATTACGTAAAATCCACGCCAGAATTAATCGCTATCTTTGATGACGCGGAGCAACGCGGGCATGACGCGCTTGCTGACGTGCTTCTCGATATTGATAACCACCCCTATTATGGGACAAACGATCCGAAAGCCCAACGCGTGCTGTCGGAGAACATCAAGTGGTTTCTCTCCCGCAAGCGTCCCGCGCAATATGGTGACAAGATGCTGGTAACCCATAACATTACGATGGACCGCGTTATCGTGGATGCTCTGACACGCGGGGCTGAACGCGCGGGCAATATCATTGACGCTGAGTATAAGGTTCTGGAACACAAGCCCCAAAGCAGTGTCAACGCAATCAACGGTAACGTCATCAATCTTGATGACGTTCCAGACGAATTGCTTGAGTTTGTCTAGCGCAGCCGCAGTGGTGGCCCGTGCCCGGTGACACTCAGCAGGATGCCGATAATGACCAGCACGGCAATCACCACCAGCACGATGTTGACGATTTGCCCCAACGGTGGCGGCAGCGGGAACTGTTTGAGCAGCCAATAGACCAGCACGAACAGGATCACTGCGACTGCGATATAAACAACCAAGTCGATCATGACACACTCCTATGTCGTGAGTACGATCAACGGAATAGCAGCGCTGGTGGTGACATCAGCCCAAGCCTCGCCACCAGTCAATGTTGGAAGGTCCGTGGCATAAGCGTGCGCTATTGCCTTCCCCAACACTGTACCGTTCATGGTGTTGCCGCTGCGGCCCATTGCGGCGGGAATATCCCAAGCTGACGCCACCAGACCGTTGGTCTGTGGCAGCGTGCCATTATGCTTCTGAGCGGCCCACCACCAACCCGGTGTCAGTGTCGCAGTTAGCGGCAAGATTGAGTCCGCAATGGCAGTCGTCACCACGCCGGTATTGTTGACGGCGAACGGCACTCCTGTCGGATTGCCCGCGCCATTGTTGCGATAGATGCCGCCTTTCCAGTTGGATGCCGTTCCCGCCGTGGTCACCCTTATACCCATGCCGGTTATCGTCAGTGTCAACGGAACACGGAACGGCGTGATATAGAGCGTATCGACCGCGCCCACGATAGCCGCAGCAGTGTTTGTCCGCACGATGGGATAGGCGCGACCGGCAATGAAGCCGGGATGATCGGGAACCACGGCTTCCGCTGGTGGCATTCCTCCGGGATAGGGCAAGCCCGTCACCGGGTCCACCAGTACAATCATGTGCTTGTGCAGATAGCCCTGCGCCTTTGCTTTGGTCAGGTCGTCGGGATAGTCTTCCGGGTATGCCATGGTTTTATACCTTCCTGCGCGCCATCAGGTAGTTATGCAACCCCGTCGCTTTGGCTGCGCTCAAGGGATTGGTGACGAGTATGGCTGCGATTGGCCCCTGCCAGAACAGGGTGGGTATGGTAATCAGTGATCCACCAACACGAAAGCGGAGGGCCAAAGTCCCCGGAACTGCCGCAGTCGGCCCTTCGGGTATTCCGTCCACGTATGTGGTGGTTTCCGTCGCGCCAAATATAACCCGCACGACATGCCGACGAGAAAAATCAACACTCGTGTTGGTGACGCTTACGCTGCCTGAGGGGGAAAGGCCCGTACCCGCACCCGCGCGATTGATGCCAGTGGTAACCGTACGGAAGATACGGCGCACACCCGTACTTACGGAAACGCCGTTACCACCATAGCCAACAAAATTACGGGTCGTGGTATCCGCCGCATCCATGTCGTTTTGCACCAGCCCCCAGACTTCGGAGGGAGCCGCGCCAGTCGGAAACGGCACGCTTTCCATATTGAGGAAATCGTCCACCCCGTCGAACATGAGGCCGGGAGCACCGCCGAAGTTGGTGGCTGAGTAGACTGGCTGTGCGGCGGGTGTCGCCTGCACCAAGTTATAGCCCGCCACCGCGTCCAGCCATGTGGACACACCGGGAGAGCCAATGATCCTTGAGGTATGGCTTGCGTCCCACCAAGCCAACAGGTCCGCGCCCAATGCAGTGCCGGGATTATAGACCGGCATTCCGGTCAAGCCATCGGCCAACACGCGCATATGCTTGTGCAGGTATCCTTGCGCTTTTGCTTTGGTCAGATCGTCGGGATAGTCTTCCGGATATGCCATGATCCATTATCCTTCTCTCGTCATGTGGCATTTCAGCGGTGACATTGGCCGCAGCTTGGCAGCCTTATATGGGTCCTCATTTCATGCGGGTTGACCCCCGGCACGAAGGCCGGGGGCGCATTGCTGAATGTCAGCGGCGAAACCGTCCACGGTGAAACCGCACAGCCCGCCAGCAATAGCGCCAGCAGGAGCATGGGCATCAGCGCTTCTCCGCTTCCTCCGCTTCCGCTTGCTCTGACGCAATCGGGTAGCCTTGCGCATCCCGTCGCTTTGAATTGCTCAGGGTACGCGGAGCACTTTCCGGCTGTCCGTTGCGGGCGTTGATTTCATCCACGGTGGGCATTTCGCTGGTGTTGTGCGGATAGGCCCCTGCCATGGGTGACGGCGCGATGTAGGACGGTGCGCTCTCATCCATGGGCGGACCCTCGAATTTCCCACGCATGGCAACCTGATACTTGGCGACCATGGCATTCTTCTGCATCAGGTCTTGCTTGAGTTTTCCGATTTCGCTCTTGAGCGCGGCAATCTCTTCGTCTTTCTCCGCGAGTGCCAGTGATCCGCCAAGCGGCGGTTCATTCGGCTTCCCCGGTAGTTCACTTCCCTCCGGGGGCAATTCGTTGTCGATCCCCGGACGCGCTGCCTGTCGCGCCGCCTTCGCCGCCTCGCTGCCCTCCAGCAGTTCAATCTCCCGCTTCGTCAAGGTACGCTTGGCAGTGCCACCGGGACCACCATCCACAGGTGCCTGATTGGTGACGCCTTCGCCCGCCAGCCGCGCCTGTCTGTTAAGCAATTCGTTTTCGTCATTGACAGGACCGCCCTCGCTCGCTGCGATCTTCTGCGCCGCTGCCGTACGCGCATTGGCCGCTTTGCTTGCCGCAGCTTCCGCTTTCAGTTCCGCCTCGCTCTTGGGCGGCACCGGCTTTGCTTCGGGTTCATCCACCCCGGTTTGCGCGTCGGCCTGTGCATCGTCATCGTCTTGATCCGGCGCGCGGCCTTCGGCCACATTCTCATTCTCTTCGCCCTCGCCCTCTTGCTCCGGGTCGATGTTCTCTTCCTGCGCCGGATCGTATTTGGGCGCATGGCCGCCGCCGTTGGGGTCTTCCTCGCTCCAGTTGCTTCCATACTTGGAGAAGTAATTCTTCCCGTCGCGGGTGACCACCTTCGTGGTGTCGGTATCCTCATCATAGGTGGTCAACACCACCTGTGACTTCTTGACCCCATCGGGGAGCGTGGTTGCCTTGCCCATAACATTCCTCCTGTTTAAACGCATACCCCGCGCGTTCATGAACTCCATAGACCAGATTGACGTTCCCGGCAATGATGGGTATATGAAGCTGGTGCGCGGCGGGTGTTGAACGAGAGAAGCAAGGCACCATTGTTGCTCCTGAAGCGTTGTTGCCCTCCAAGTCAATGCCGCTTTTGCCATGTGACGATCCCCCGCCCTGTTCCTCCCAGAGAGGCCCGCCGTGCACAGCCTTTGACGACCCCAACTAAGCCCACCACCTAAAGCCCCCTCTCCCCGGCTGTCCGCCGCGAGAGGGGGCTTTCGTTTAATCGTTAGTCTGCATCCAATTCTCCCTCTCCGATATCAGTATCCATTCCCGCCGCCATCACCCGCTCTTTCCACCAGCCGGGCGGGTGATACTCAGGATACGCCACCCTGTTCTCCGGAGTGTCCCGGACATACATCTTCCGAAACTGCGGGCTTCCATCAAGCTTTGCTTTCCATGGCGCACGCGGCCATAGCGTTCCACCACGATCAATTTTGTCCCAACTGACATATGCGTACACTTTGGTCACCCGCTTCACTCTGACATAGCTGACGGACACCAGCCGTCCAGTGAATGCCGAATGAATTATGCGTATCAGTCTGTCGCCCACTTGCAGCATTGCTTTCATTCTCCAATGATGCGGCCCCCGTCATCATTGACGGGGGCCATTGACGTTACTTCTGTAGTTTTCTTGCGTAGTAGGCTTCGCGGGCTTTCAACTTCCGCAATGCCGTCGCCGCCCGCTTCTGCTTGCTGATCCAGCGCTTTCGAGCCGCTTCGATCCCGACCAGCATTGCGGCATCCTTCTCATCCGGCGCAAGTGCGGTTTTGGCTTTTGCTTTAGACTTCAGCTTTCCATCCAACCACCCGCTCTTGACGACATGATCCACCATTTCCCGCTCAAGGAATGCATGCTGTGGCCCATGCCCTTTGCCATTGGGGTAAAGCCGGTTGCAGGCATAATGCGAGAAATCATGCACCAGTTCATGCCAGCCACCATTCCGTTTATCCCACCGCATGTAGTTGGGGTTCACATAAAACACCCCGCGCCTGATCCATGTATAACGCCGTCCACTGGTCAGTTGCAGTTTCCCCCGGAAGGGTTTCTTGAATGCGAAACGATAGAGCCGCTTCGCCGCCGCCAATGCCTCTTGCGGCGTCGGGATTATATCTCTCCCGTCATTCGTCCCTTCCGGCCAACTGAGGTTAACGCGTGCATAGCCGCTCGGACGACCTTCGGTCGTTTCCGTATCCATAGTGCTCTCCAAGTTTTCAAACAGCCCGTGCGCTCGTCATTGAGCGTACATGAGCATCATAGCAGGTCTGGTACACGTTGTCAACCCCCCTTATTCCGTCGTTATCCACAGACTATTCATCCGCGTTTAAACGCACATCGGGCATTTTGGCGAAATGACCACGCTGGGGGTGTAGAGGGGGATGCTGGCGTTTAGCCAAATTGGCACTCGGGCGCGTATCCCCTGTGATATCGTTTTGGCGAAATGCAAAATTTTATTTTGGACTTTTTGCAAAATTATAACCCTGTGCTTGAGCGGCAGCGAAAGCAGCGGGAGGGGGGTCGGGGCGGACCCCCTCCCCCCTTGGCCGGGCGGGCAATTGCGCGTTTCGACCACGGGCGGGCATGCGACGCAATGCGCGCAATGCGTGGCCATATGCAACGCATTGCGCGCAATGTTCCATATTGTGCGTTATGCGATGTTCCATAGCGTGGCACGGGCGGGGGCACATGAACGCAGTGAGCGTTTAAACCATGGGCGCAATGCCACGCAATGAACGCAAGCGCTCGCAATGCAGATAATGACGGTTGCGACACTACACTGATGAAACGGATAGCGGGAGCGCTGGAGCGCTCCAGCGCTCTTGGACCACGGTACCCCATAGGCGATATCAAAAATGCTAAAAGTAAACCCGATCAAGGCAGTATTCAGTGCACTAGTCCATTTCATTCCCCTAGTGCCCTGAATATCTGCCGGAAGGTAGCGTGGTAGGACCGCCAAGTATAGCAAAGTCCGAAACACTGGCATTTTGCAGTATAGCATTGCTGCTATTCTACTATTCTACTTGGGAATACTTAACGCTCCAAGTATGTCAGTGGCACTAAAAACGCGACATACTAATGCTCTACTGCCCGATACTTTCTGACAATAATGCTATGCTTTATCCCGTTGATCGATTTAGCAAAATTGCTAAGGGTGCTTTTTCTTTGCTTTTCCTTTGTACAGGGTGGTTGACGCGTTTAAACAGTCGTGCTCTAACCACGTGGTCAATCCTGACAACTTGGAGATAGGACAATGAATACAAAGATCAAACAGACACATGAGATGTTTATTTCGACCGTAGCAGTGTTGGCAACTGCCACACTTGCGGCGGATGAAAAGGCAAAGTGTGACGCGTGCAAATTGGTCTATGGAAGTGGACCTAATGGGACGCGGGGCGTGACATATTTTAACAAGTGGTCAAAAGGTAATGAGACAGTGCCATTTGTGGAGGTGTGCGCGTTTGGGCAGGAAAGCGCAACGCAACTGGCTGGAACGACCATTCATGAACTGGCACATGTGCTAGCGGGATGGGATGCGGGTCATGGTCCGCTCTGGAAAGCAGCTTGCGAGCGTTTAGGCTTGCGGCGAGTGAAGGCAGCGGGGACCAATTACACGAATGCAATGTTCCGTCCTGACCTCAGGGAAGCGATTGCAAACGTGGCATTGCCTTCGGAGGGCGCGCCCGTGTCGGCGCTAGGGGGTATGGCTGGTCTATTGGGCTTCCTTGGGACGCTGAAGCCTTGCGGTGCTGGCGTTGGAACGCGGGGTGGCAAGTCACGTGGCAAGGGAAGCGGATCGCGCTTGCGGCTTTGGGAATGCGGCTGTGGCCAGAAGGTGCGCGTTGCCAGCACCACGTTTGACGCCACGCACAATCCTTGCGGTACCGCATTCGAGTGTAAATAGAGAACCCATTGCCGCGTGGTCGAATTGACCACGCGGCATTTTTCTGGTACACGTTAACTCGCAACTTGGAGAACACATCATGACAACGTATAATCTGGAATACAGCATCATTGGCGATTACAAGCTGGTAGAGGTGCGCAACTTGACGCGTCACGTCACAACGTGGTGGGTTTATGGCAAGTTCCAGTCAGACGCCATTGCGGAATATGCAACGCGCAACTCTGCAATTCTGGCAATTGCCCGTTTCATGAATGCGGACAGCATGAAAGTGAAGCGTTAATTGTGAACTTATGCCGTTGCGTGTTTAAACGCGCAACGGCATAGGCCCACAATACCGTGGTGAACTTGGAGACTGAAACCATGACGACAGCTAACCCTGAAATGATGACCGTGAGCGTTGCGTTCATCGACAACCTGTTGAACGTCACAAAGCAAGAGACAACACGCCTAGTGAACGCAGCTTGCCACGATCAATACCGCCTTTCAGAAAGCAGCTATGGGGCAACCCAAAGCGCGGTAATCGTGCTCCGCGCCAAGGGGTTCCAGCAATTGCGTTCAATGATCCGGGAACGCCGTTTCTATCGCGGCGGGGATAATCCGGGCCAGATATATGCCGCTGATTGCAAGCCCGTTTATATCCATCGCGGCGACCATGGTGAAATCGAAGCTGTTTGCATTGCTTCCAATCATCGCGACATTTGACCGCAAGCGATAGCCACGCTATAAACGCGTGGCTATATCGTGCGATCATCCCGATTGCGTAACTTGGAGAACGAACACAATGCGCAAGGGTTTTCGAGTGACATACGATATCGTAACGCCAGAGAGTGCAGAGCATGGCGATTATGCCGAGATTGGCTATGTGCTGCCCGGTGGTTGGCATTATGACATTGAAACTGTCATGGCCAACAGGGACAGGGAACCTATCGGCTCATATGACATGAGCCTTGGAGAGGCACTGAGCCTGATTGGTTGCGTGGAGCATGACGGCCATTGCTATTCCGAAACTGATGGCAGGGTGGATTATAAGACTGGAGCGGAAACACGCTATACGCTTCACCTCCCGGAGAATATCACGAACGCTAGCCGCAAGCGCGTGCATAGGCTGTTGAAATCGGAGCGGCGGATTTAATTGCGAGTTAATGCCGTTGCGTTTAAACGCGCAACGGCATTGCCGCGCAATTCTGCGCAACTTGGAGAGAACCTATGACCGCTAAAATTATCGTTGGATATGTCGGAAAACCGATAAAGGACGGCATGGCGACGGACAGTCTGTCACGGCGCGAATTGACCACGTTCGATGGCGTGGTGCTCGGAACGTGTTTCCTGTCCAAGGGGTGGTCGATGCCGCGATCCTTCACCGGGTCAACCATGTACCAGATATATGCCCGCATTAATGGGCGGGATTATACCGGGCGGGGGTTTGGGGAAAACATGAGCGTGGTGCTACGTGAGACTGCGGAAAGCAAAAGGCAGCACTTGACAACGGATTAATGCGCAATTAATCTGTACAAGTCGAAACCAAAACCTGGAGACAGAACACATGAATAAGACACGCCAAAAGCAAATCGACAAGGCAATATCCTTGCTGGAAGAGGCAAAGGACTTGCTCGATACCGCCCAAACGGAAGAGCAGGAATTTTTCGACAATATGTCGGAAAAGGTACAGGAAAGCGAAAAAGGCGAAAAGGCGAGCGAAGCGGCTAACGCATTGCAGGAAGCAGTGGACTATTGCGACCAAGCAATTGATGGCTGCAATACCGCGAAAGGCGACGAAGAGTAAACCATGACAACAACAACCGACCAGAACTCCGTCCCGCAATTCGCCGTCACCACCGGCAACCTTGCGGACGGGCACACATTCTATGGACCCTTCCCCGACCGTGATGCGGCGCTGATATGGGCAGAACGGAACCGGGCTGCCGCCCCGTGGAAAGACTGGCTGATTATCCGGCTGGAAAGCGAAGTGGAGCCAGTCTGATTGCGAGCTATTGACCACGCGTTTAAACGCGCGTGGTCAATGTCGCGCAATCCCGAATGCGTTTAAACAATGCGAATGCGTTAGCAATGATGGTATCCCAGTGGGGGTTGACAACGTGTACGAGGTGTGCTATGCTATACCTGTACGTGAGAGTTCACGTACGGGCTGTTTGACAACTTGGAGAGAGAACCCATCATGTTTAACATGAATGCGAAGGTCGTAATGTACTACGGCGTGGATTATGATTATCGCGACCATATGAACTCTGGTCTGGATTGGGCTGGTCGGAGAGAGTGGAAAGAAACGCGGCGGCAAGCGTACAGGGAACTCAAAGCGCTAGGCTTCAAAGGTACAACCCTGAACGCCAAGGATAAGGCGATAGCTGACATCTACGCCAAGGTATGGAATGCGAAATATAAGAGCGCTCCAATCCTTGGGAAGCTGAAAGTTTACGAATACAGCTATCTCTGATTGGCGAGTTAGTGCCGTTGCGTTTAAACACGCAACGGCGCTGCCGCGCCAATAACGGCGCAACTTGGAGAGAACCTATGCGAAACGCTAAAGCATCCCGCAACACCTACCCCCGGCTGGAAGCGCGTCACTTCTGGTTTGTGGCAACCACGCTAGCCGATATGAAGCATTGCGTCACTCATGAGGCATGGCGCGCGATGGCAGAGCATTTCGTCAAGGAATGCGCGCGTAATGCAGCTATCGACCGCAACGGGAACAAGAATTTCAAAGAGAACCTATTCCGGCAGGCTTGCGGACTGGATTGATACGCTTTAGCCGCCGCGTTTAAACAACGCGGCGGCTAATGCGTGTCAATCGGCACGGGGACTTGACAACGGATTAATGTGCAATTAATCTGGACAAGTCGAAACCAAAACTTGGAGAGAACCTAATGGCACTCATTCTGAACCCTGCTCACTATCGCATTATCGGCACTGGTATGCCGGTTGCGCGATATAACGTCGAAAGCCTGTTAGACGCTGGTGCGATTGAATGCGCAATGGCCAATGGGCGGTGGTGGGCGATCCGCCGCAATGGCGCAACGCAGCGCTGGAAGAAAGATACCAGCCGCATTCGCATTCCGTTCAAGATGGGACTGAAAGGATACGGCGCGATTACGGAAAGCGATTTCATCAAAGGTTAGTGAGCTAGTGCCACGCGTGGTTTAAACGCGTGGCACTGTCGCACTAATTCTAGTGCAACTTGGAGAGAACCTATGCAGAAATACCGTTCCGATACCAGTGAAACACAAGCGGATGGCGCGGTCGTATGGCATGCAAATTGGATGGGTGGTCCGTCATTGGCGCGGATTGACAATTGCAGACTGGAGAACCTGCAAGGGGATATGCGCCGTACCGTTTACATCATTGGCGAGCCTGATACGTTTTTCAGCGTGCCAGCCGTATGCAAGCTGAGTGGTTGTCGCGTGCGTGGCTATGTGACAACCGATGACGATAGGAACCTAGTGTTCCGGCATTGCTACTATTGATACACTTTAGCCGCCGCGTTTAAACAATGCGGCGGCTAATGCGTGTCAATGGTGGCACAACTTGGAGAGAACCCATGTATGATTACGGCATATATCATGAGCGTGGCTATTTCAGCGTATGGCGGCTGAAACAGTATAGCGGTGACCGATGGTGCTGGCTATCAGACCATAGGACACGCGCAAGCGCACAAGCCGCCATCTATCGGTACCGCAAACGTAGAGAGAACCTATGATCGCAAGGGAAAGGATTGCGCTCGCATTGAAAAATGCGGGCGCGAATGGCTTAACGGTGGCGCAAATCGAAGCGCTGCTATATGGCGATAGAGAAGACGGTGGCCCCGAGGATACACGCAACAATATCCGCGTGTTCATGTACCAGCTAAGACAGGCAGGGTTCCCGCTGGAGCGCGTCATCACCTACAGAGTGAAGCCCAGACGCTAGAGAATTCATCGCGTTTAAACCATGGAGAACACATGATAATCAAAATTGAGTTTGGGGACGATCCGCCTATTAAGGAACCCATCCCGTTGACAACACAGACCGCGCGCAATGATTATGCGCGCGGCTATGCTTTGGGGCAGGGGCATAGATACCGCGCGGAACCTCATCCGGTTGTGGACGCTTTCACACTCGGTTATTCTGAGGGATTGAAAGGCATTAAAAATCGCTTGGAGGATTAGAGTGACACAACATACACCGCTTAAAGACCGATGGGCCGCGAAAGTTGATTTTCGCGGTCCGAACGATTGTTGGGAATGGCAAGCAAGCATTTCTTCAGGCGGATATGGCCACATTGGCGACGATTATTGCGGACGCCTACTTACCGCCCATCGCGTGGCATGGCAGATTTATCATGGCAATATCCCGGAAAAAATGTATGTACTGCATTCATGCGACAACACGCTTTGCGTGAACCCTGCGCACTTGTTTCTGGGAACACAGACCGACAACATGCACGACATGGTGCAGAAAGGTAGGCACCGGCGCGGCAGGGTCAATGCTACCCATTGCCCCTACGGGCATGAATATACAGAACAAAATACTCTCTATGAAAAGATCAGAAATGGTCGATCCACCATGCGACGATGCAAAATGTGCAGAAAAATTGACAAACGAACTTGGAGATAGAACCCATGGCCCATGAAAAGTTTACCGGGTTCATGCACGCACATGAACCCATCATGCTTTCGGTGAAAACGCGCAAACAGGCCGAACGGCTGGCAATCATGCTCGAAATGCTGGATGAGCATTCCGAGAATGCGCCGCCGATACCTTGCCTGATTATGCTCACGCCAAGCCGCAACGGCCATAGCGTGGTGCTCTGCCGCGCCTGTCTCCAGATTGCGCGCCAACAGATGCTCGAAATCACAAGCGTCATTGCCGACATGCTTCTGATCCCGAGTGTCGAAGAAGAGAAAGCAGAGAGAACCCATGGTCGCAAAGAAAAGTGAACCTGTTTATTATCCTATTCGGGCATATGTCCCGATGGGCGAGCGCGTTGCGCTCTATGCTCTGATGATCGCAATTATCATCGTTTGCATATCCGTAAGGCTGGTGACTTGACAGCCCATAGTCAACGTGATTATGTGCATCATCGTTCAACAAACACAGGAGTACAGACGACATGGCTAAAGCACCTCAGACCACTTCACAGGCGGGCGCAACTGTGGGCGGTTTCTTCATTGCAATGGGCGAAGCCCCTCCGGAAGTCGTGCGCCGCGTTGGAGCGGCCACCAGCCCCGTTGCGGAAGCGATGAAGGCGATGCCCGCGCCAGCCAATGGCAAGATCGCGCAATTCTTCGTCCCGGTCAGCGTGCCGGATACGATCACTGATCCGGTGGAGCGTGAGAAGGCGCTGAAGGAAGAGGCGCGCAAGACCAGCAACCGCCTGTCCGGTATCGCGCGCCGGATCGCGAAGGGCGACGAGAGCGTGAACTTCGCGCTGCGGACGAAGAAGGAAGGCGATGCTCTGGGCATTCGCGTGTACCGGATCGCGCCGGTAACTGCAACGGCCTAACGGCTTGGTCTGACGTACGTTAGGCTTTTGCACTGGTGAATGCCCCTGTACCCCCGTACAGGGGCATTTGCTTTTTACAGGAGGGCGGCATGGCAACAGATTTCCCGTTTATGGACGTGTATAACAAGGCCAAAAAGTTGGCCGACACGGGCGCAAAGGTGTACCAGAAGTTTACTTGTGACGGCTGCGGATCGCGCCTCACAATAGAAGAGCCGAACGTGTTCCATGAGTTGGGCACATGCGACAAATGCCCCACAGTCACGGACATTAAAAAGAAGGGGTGTAACTTCATGTACATCATGGGTTTAAACGCAAAATGATTGTGCCCGACAGCGAATGCCTGCATTGCAGCAAAATCATTAACGGCGCTATTCAAGTGAATGGCGATCAAATGCCATCGCCCGGTGACTATTCAATCTGTGTTTATTGCGGTCACCTCATGGTATTCGGCGATAATCTCATATTGCGCAATCCGCTTCCTATCGAGCTTAATGCAATTGCTGGCGAGCGGGTGCTACTCAAAGCGCAGGAAATAGCGGCGGCATTCAGAGAGGGAAAGAATGAAGATCGGTGACCTGACGGACCCCGCCGCCGTGCTGGAGCGTTTCATCCAACACAATCAAGTCACCTCGAAACTCAATCCCGTGGTCGGCATGACAATTGCACGTACGATTGTGCAGGAGCAAGCTGAGAACACAATCATGGCAATGGTAGAGATACCGTTGCGCGAGGCGTACGATATGTACGTACTCACCAATGGCGAGCATGATGATGCTGGCGAGGATCGCGACAATTGGGAAGCGGGATTAGACGATGTTGTAGAGAACCTATTTTTACCGTATGAGAAGATGGTTAGCGCCGACTGGTTTGGGCGCAGCGTGATTGATACCCGTTTAAACGAACGGCCCCAGACCGGCCCTGATGCGATCCGGCGATTGACCCTTAGCTTCGCACATGAGGTGTGGCATAATCTCACCCATGTGCTTCAGGACGATGGGGAGGGGTCAAAAGAAACGGTGGAATTGACCACCGCCAAGATTTTATCGGCAGTTGGCATTGTGCGGGCCGATATCGAGGCGTTGATAGCAGAGCAACCTGAAACACAACCGAAGGAACAGCTAATGACGAAAGCGATGGAAGCGGTCACCGAAGACTTGAAAGGCTATATCGAATTGAGTGGCATGAGCCAGCCCGACGCCGTGGCGTTGCTGGAGAACGCAATCGACAGCGACGATGGGCTAGCGCTGTCTGGTATCAGCCAGCTAGGCGGCACGAAGGAAGATGCCGACGCATTGCGGGCATTCGTGCGTGAGCAATTCGAGTGCGACGGCAAAGACCTGTACAACATCATCGTCCATGGCGCAACACTCTCCGCACCGGCAACCAACGGAAGCGATGAAGAGGAAGACGAAGACGAAGAGGCAGCGCTGGCGGCAATGATGGGCGATGCACCCCCGCCACCCCCGCCGCTGGACCCCACGCTGGTCAAGCACCGCAGGATGCGCGAGAACAAAGAGCCGCTGATTGGTGCCATTCCGGTCAAGGCGTTCCAGTTGATCCGCGAGTTTTCCAACGTCAAGGATGAAAACGTGGGCGCTATGCTGGGCGTCAGCCGTCAGACGTTCATCAACTATAGCAAGGGCAAGCCGCAGTTGATGCCATCCTATGAACAGCGCAATGCGTTGCTCAATATGCTGCAAGAACAGCGCAACGGCATTGATGAAGCGTTTAAACTCATCAACGAGACAGCGCACAATCCAGTATCGTCCACCGGGCTACAGGCACACCCATACCCCCCGCGCAAATGACCAAGCACACACCCGAAGACGTTGCGACTGAACTCACGAAAGCGCTGGCCAACAAAGGCTTGCTCATAGAAGCAGGCTTTGCGGCTTTCGCGCATTTCGTTGTCCCGAATGCAACGGTAAAGCAAATCATTGAACTGCGCTATGCGTTCATGTGCGGGGCGGACCACCTCTATAGCTCCATCATGAACATCATGGACCCCGGCAGCGAACCAACGGACGCTGACTTGCGACGCATGGAATTGATCGACAAAGAAATCAGAGCATGGCGTGAACAAGTCACCAAGGACGCGGGACCAAGTGAACACTGAGAGCGAGCAAAGCAGCGACTTCCTCAAGCGCGTATTAGACGCACTTGATATGCCGTTGCTTGAGGTGTCACACCGCTTTGATATCCCGCTTACCACTTTGCTTGAAATGTATAAGGGAACGCGACTGGAAATCGCTGCCGTGGATCACGATGAGTTTTGGGTACTCGTTGCTGGTTATGTGGATGAACGGATAGCGCAACTCATGTCCGTACGCGAAGAGTTGCAACGCAAGCTGTCAAAAGAGCGCAAGATAAGAGCGGCGCATAGACTGAGGATTGAAGAGCGATGAAATACAACACCGGCGCAGTCGCCATCGTGGCCAAGTCCATTGCGTCCGCACGTCACGCAATCCTGCAATATGGCGTCTGCGACATTCCCTATCCCGCCGACGACCAGATCACGGTCATCCCGTCCATTCTGATCGTTACCACCGAGGGGGACGCGGTGGGTATGCCACCGGGCATTAAATGGGCGCTGGTGGATGGCGCGGACCCCACGGTGGTGCTTATCATGAAAGCCCGTTCCGGTCCGCAACAGCGGATCGACCAAGTGATCCAAGCCCTGAACGAGGAATACGCAATCGACCCCCGCAAACTCCAGTCCTGAAAGGACCGCCAGCATGACCACGAACGTCAAGGATGCGCCCTATGGAGCCAAAGGCGACGGCACCACCGACGACAGCGCAGCGATCCAGCGGGCTTTTGACGCCGCTGACAGGGAGATTTATTTCCCCCGTGGTCGCTACCTCCTGAGCCGCCCGGTCAACTTTGAAACCCCGAACCTGAACTTCCGCTATTTCGGGGAACCGGGCGCGCACATCCTCGGCAACTTTCCGGACGCCTTGTTTAAACGCAGCGTGCAGTCACCCATTGGCGGCATCCATGTGATCGAAAACCTGCTTTTCGAGAACGGCCACCCCTCCGGTAAATGCCTGATGATCCACTCTTGCGTGACGGGGAAGATCACCAATTGCGGCTTCCAAGGCAAATGTGCCGTGGGCGTTGAAACATTCAACAGCCAATGCCTCACCATGGACACTTGCTATGTCATTGGCATTGGTGGCGTGGGCATCATGGCAGGCAATGCGACCAGCCTGATGAACTGCGACGTGACCGGCTGCCATGAAGGCGTGCGCCATCAGAACCTAGGCATGGTCGTGATGGGTGGGCGCTACGAAGTGAACGGCATTGGTATTCACCTTGGCATGAATGAAAAGGGCGAGGTGTTCCAATCGACCGGCGTGAAAATCAGCGGGCTTTCGATGGAAAGCAACGACTATGGCATCTATGTGCGTTCCGGTGCATCCATCACCATCGACGCGAACGCCATCACGAACAACGTCGAAGGCAAGCACGCGGGCTTTTATGTCCATGACGGCGAAGAAATCATGTTCACGGGCAATGGCGTAAGCAGCGGCACGCATGGCTTCACCGACGCTGCAATCTACCTGAACAACCCGAAGCAATCCGTGTTCATGGGCAACCGGATCAATGTCGGCAAAGGTAAGGACTGGCGTATGCCGGAAGGCATTGAAGGCCGCAACCTGCGTTTCGACGCAAATCTACCACCCGCCCCACTATGATTTGGATATACAAGTACAAGATCGACATGCTGCTTGGCGGCATCATTGTCGGTTTTGTACTTGGCCTGTGGGCAGGACGGATCATCCCCTAACTTGGAGAGCATCATGACAGCATCAATCGAGCAAAAGGCAGCCGACGGTTTCGCAGCAATTCAACAGATCGTAAAAGAGCGGGACGCATTGCTAAAGCAATGCAGCACGCAAGAGAACGTCATCGCGCGGCTGCAAGCGATTAACGAAACCATAGAGCGGCAGCATACGCTCTTGGTGGCGGAACGTGACCATTATATGAAGCAGACCATGCTGTTGATGGGCCAAATCAATAACGTGGCGAGCATCGCCAATCAGGTGCGTGACGAAAGCCGGAATATCCTCCGCGATATTGTCGGCCCGCGTGGTCAAAGCGCGGAGGAACTGACGCGGGAGATTGAAGCCGAAATGCCCCGTTTCATCGAAGGGCTAAGGACCAACGGCACCCGTCCGTCATGACTGATGACGACAAGCCGACACTTCTGCGTTTAAAGACGCTGCGGGAAGCGGAGCTAATCGTCAATGTCAGCGCTGAACTTTCTGGCGGGCTTCATGATTGGCCACCTTATGTGCAGGATCGTATTTACAAAGCGGTGGAAAAGCTGGAAGAGCGCACAGGAGTTAGATGGAGCATCGTTGCCAGTCGCAGCGACACTGACGTTGATAGCGGCCCATTTCTCCACGTTGTAGCCATAGCCAAGCAATGAGTGTCGTCATTGGCGTTGACCCCGGTATCGGCGGCGCACTCGCACGCTATGACGGTACCGACATGACCATCATGGATATTCCCGGCTATCAGATGATGGTAGGCCGGAAGACGCGCCGACGCATCGACGCCGTGGAGCTAATCGACTATTTCGAGCTACAGAAAGCAATGGGCGCGGAGCTAGTCATTATTGAAGCCGTTGGCGCTAGGCCAAGGCAAAGCGGCATGTTTGTATTCGGCTATACCGTAGGCTTAATTTACATGGCTTGTGTAGCCGTGAAGCTGCCGATTGAAACCGTCCCTAGCCAAGTCTGGAAGCGTATGCTCAACGTGCCGGGGAAGGGAACGGGCGATCCGAATGCCATCATGCACCGGGCCGATGAAATCATGCCGCAATTCAGCGGGCTATGGCGCGGTCCTAACGGCGGCAAGCTGATGGATAGAGCGGAAGCGGCCATGCTGGCATACTATGGATTAAAACACGCATTGCATGGGATAACGCAAGTCAATATCCGTGATCCTGAGTGGTGGCTGGCATATAAAAGAGCGCAAACAGGTGCATAATGGGGTTGCATCCAATTGACGTGGCATTGCAATTTCTAGCGATCCTAGCTATCGTGATCGTGGCAATGCTGGTTCTGGCATTGATAGCAGGACGATTGGGTTGATCGTTTAAACATGGAGGGCAAATGCCTAAAGAATGGGAAGCGGAATGTTTGCAATGGTGGGGACGCATACTCACAGGAGTACGTGCACATTATTGCCCGACATGGGACCACCTACCCGTTGACGAAACCATAATCATTTCAGAAGCGGAGCTATGTTCATGCCGACGCATCAGACGTTTCGGTATCAAGAAGAAGGCGCAGCGTGGCTAGCTAGCCGCGACCGCGCCGGATTGCATGACGAAATGGGCGTGGGCAAAACAGCCACCGCATGGCGCGCGGCGGATATGTTAAATGCAAAGCGGGGCATAGTCATATGCCCCGCCCATCTTCGGGAGAACTGGATAGGCGAGCATCACAAATTCGCTCACATGACACGCCGCCTCTGCAAAGGCGAAGAAACAAACGATTTTAATGCGTGGTCCCGTGGACGTTTCGATACCCTGATTACGTCCTATGAACTGGCAACGAAATGGGCGTCCGACATATATAACAGCGGGGAAGTGCTGGACTTCCTGATATTCGATGAAGCGCATTATTTGAAGAACACTCATACGGCACGGGTTAAAGCATTGATGGGTCCAGATCATGACGGACGCGATAGCATCATGGCGTGGGCTATACACATATGGCACTTGACCGGCACACCCATGGCGAATGATCCCGCCGACATATATACTTTCCTGAAAATGTGCTGGGCAACATCACTGAAAAAGGACGCATTCATTCAACGCTACTTCAAAATAATTCAGACGCGCTATGGAACGCGCCAAGAGCCAAAGGATGACATGGTGCGGGAGTTGCAAACCTTGATAGGCAACAATGCCATCCGGCGCACGCAAGCAAGCGTGGGCCTACAGCTACCGCCCATATTCTTGACTTCGACGCTGGTGGACGGGGATACCGATGCAATCCGCAAGCTGATATCGGAGCACCCCGGACTGGAGCAAGCGATCATCAATGCAATCGAGCAGGGTGGTCTATCGTTCCTTGACGCACAGCATATTGCAACCTTGCGCCGACTGGTTGGCGAAGCGAAAGCCGTGCCATATTCCCATATGCTGCTTGAGGAACTGACAGGTGGCGACACCGGCAAGCGGGTGGTCTATGGTATCCATAGGCAAGCGCTCAAGACGCTGAAAGACTTCCTCTGGGACAACCGTATCTATTCCGTTCTGGTACAAGGCGGCATCAAGGAAGAAGACCGTATGGTGGCGGTCAAAGAGTTTCAAGAGAACCCTGAATGCCGGGTGTTTATTGGCAACATGCGTGCGGCGGGAACGGGACTGACACTGACGGCGGCATACCGTATTGATATGTTTGAAAGTGATTGGTCACCCGCTGGTAATGCCCAAGCTATCAAGCGCGTACATAGGATAGGGCAAGCTCATAATGTCCATGCACGCTTCGTCACACTTGCCAACAGCATAGATGAAATGGTCAATAAGGTCGTCGCGCGTAAAACCGCAATGATCGCAAGTATCGAGGGGGTCGCCATGAATGCGGCACCCCTTGATGTTCTCGCCTGAACCTGTTTTACTCGTTAATGCAACAATGGAGGTGCAGCAAATGAAGCCGTCTATCACACTGAATTTCGACACTATTTCGGAAATGAACATCTTCATGGCGATGCTTGAAGGTGTGACCCCAAACGCTCCTGCCGCCTCGCCGGTCCCGGCTGGACACCCTGCCCCGCCCCCTATTGCGCCACAGGGCGCACCGCAGCCGGTCCCTGCTCCGACACAAGCCCCGCCGCCCCCGCCGCAACAGGCCGCTCCACCGCCCCCTGCCGGTAACGGCGCGGACGCGGGAGCGTCGATGGCAGAGGTGATGAAGGCAATGGCTGACTACGCCAAAACCCACAAAGCTGCCGGGGTCCGGAATGTCCTGTCCCATGTCCAGTTGGGCAAGGTGACAGAGGCGAACCCTGCCCAACTCGTCTGGCTCTTGGCTGCGTTCAATTCCAACCAGCCCTATGCCCTCGCCACTTGAGCGCGTTTAAACATGGAACACGCGCTGCGACTGCATGCGAAGTACAACGCCTCTGCCGCCTATCGGTGGATGGTCTGTCCCGGCTCCGTTGCGCTCGTAGCGCGTGCTCCCCGACTGCCGCCTGACAGATGGCAGCAAGACGGCACCGACGCACACGAATTACTCGATTACGCACTGAAGAACCGTTTCCGCGATGCACGCGAAGCCTCAATCATGGCGGATCGCATTGCGAAGGATACGCACCCCGACGCTGGCGAGCGTATCGACGCCGTACAACAGGCGCTAGATTTCGTATGGGATTTGCTGGACGCGCATGATGATGCAATCATGTACGTGGAGCATAAATTCAAATTCCCAAGTGATGTGGCACCCAACGACGCATATGGTACATGCGACGTAGCAATTCACATTCCCAGTTTGGCGTTGTTATATGTCATCGACTATAAGCATGGAATGCAGCTTGTTGAGGTGGACGAAAACAAGCAAGCGCTGTACTACGGCACTGGTGCTGTACTTGGCAGCGGCGGTATGGAAGCCGACACTATTGCGCTGGTCATAATTCAACCACGGGCCTTTCATCCGCGTGGACGCATACGCACAGCATTCGTGACGCGCGAACGTCTTGAGCAATTCGTTTATGATGTGGACATTGCAATCATGGCTGCAATGGTGCCAAATGCGCCACTCATACCGGGCAATCATTGCGGATACTGCGAAGCCAAGGTAATATGTCCCGCACGCGAACGAATGGCGTTAAAGGTGGTGGATAACATGGTCGCCAGCTTCAAGGATATTACCAAAGCGCAATTGTCGGAACCCGTGGACCTTTCACTGGAGCGGTTGATATTGATAAAGCAGCACGCAAAGGATATGCGTGCATTTCTGGATGACGTGGAAGAAGCCCTATACCTTTATGCCATGCAGGGTAACGAAGTCCCCGGCTATAAGCTGGTGGAAGCGCAAGCCCGCCGTAAATGGCACGGCGATCCAAAGCAGATAGCCGACAACCTCATGGCGTTGATGCAGACCCCATTCCTAGACGATGTATACCCGCGCCAGCTTATCACCATTACCGAAGCCCAAGCGCAGATTAAGACGGCTCTAAAGAACCAGCCGGGCCGCAAAGTCACAGCCAAGGACGCCACCGAAGAAGCAAAAATAGCCCTAGCAACGCTCACGCTCAAGGAAAGCAGCGGAAAGATCACTTTAGTCGAAGCCTCAGACCCCAGACCCCCTATCGACCGTTCGGCGGCAGCGGTTGGTCAGATCACAGTAGTGCCGCCCTCAAGCCCAAGCGTAGGAGAGTAAGTATGTTGACCACCGGAATGAGAGACAGCCAAGTTGGCGATGCGTGGATCAAGGAAATGTGCGAGGCGAACCCCGTGCAATGGGTCCGCACCGACAAGGGCGAACAGACGGCCAACCTGTTGTCTGGCCCTGTTCGTCTGTGCTTCTGCGATGCGCTGATGGAAGCAAAGCCGCAGATGCGCAGCGACCCCAACAGCAAGAAGGCGTTCGGCACCACGATGCTGTTCACGCCATTCACCGACTATACCCTGTTCTGGCAGGAGTATTATCGGATCGCGGCTGCGGAGTTTGCCAGTCACTATAACGCGGAGAAGAACCAGTATTATGGGTTGGACAACCCATTCTACGACCAAGGCACAAAGCAGAAATTCGGGGGATACACTCCCGGATTGATGGCGATGAATACCACATCGCAATTCAAGCCCAGCGTGGTCGATACGCGCAACAACCCCGTCACTCCGGATAAGGTGTATCCCGGTGTATGGGCAATCGTCGCGTTGAACCCATACGCAAGCGGCAAGAATGCGCCGCGCAAAGGCCCGCGTTTTGGCTTGCAGGCTGTCGTCATCATTGGCGACGACAAGCCACTCTCTGGCGGCGGCATCGACCCCCGGCAGGCATTCGCGGGTGTCAAGGTCAAGCCCCCGGTGGTCGTCCCTCAAGCGGCCTTCGGACAGCCCCAGATGCCCCCACAGACAGGGAATGCGATGGCGGCATATCCACCACCCACCCAAGCCGGAACACCCCAGCCGCCCCCTCCCGGCAAGGATGACGAAGACCTGTCACAATATCAGTGATGACGTGGACGAAGCTCATATCGACATTGAAAGCGGCAGCGCGACTGACCTTCGTAAGGCTGGCGTGTACCGCTATGCCGAATGCGAGAGCACCCGCGTATGGGGCTTCGCGTACTCAATGGACGGGTATGAGATACGAGAATGGCGTCAGGGGTTTCATCCCCCTGACGCTCTCCTAGACCATATCGGCAGCGGCGGTATCATCCACGCGCATGGCGCGGCGTTTGAACGGACGATGTGGAATAAAGTCCTTCTGCGGCACCAGCCGGGTTGGCCGCGTTTAAACATCAAACAGCAACGCTGTACCATGGCCCGTGCGGCTGCCGTAGGGTTGCCGCAGGACTTGGAGCGGCTGGGCGAAGTGCTGAACCAGCAAAACACCAAAGACAAAGCTGGTGCCGCTGCCATGCGCAAGATGAGCAAGCCGCGCCGGATCGTAAACGGCAATATCGAATGGTGGGACGCGCCGGAATTACTTGATGCCAACATGACTTATTGCAAGCAGGACGTACGCACGGAAGCAGAAGCCAGCCACCTCTTGCCGCCGCTCTCGAAAAGCGAGCAGGAGATTTGGTTCCTAGATCAAACAATCAACGACCGTGGTATATTCATCAATACCGACGCGGTTACGCGTGCCGTTGACGTGGTTGAATACGCGAAGCACCAAGCTAATAAACGCATGAGAGAGATAACGGGTGGTGTAGTAAAGAAGTGTACCGAAGTCGCACAGATAGTGCGTTTTATTCAATCGCGCGGTATAGGCTGCGAAGCACTACGCAAGGGGGACCACGATGAAATCATGTTACTTGGTGATATTGCTGGCGATCCCGTTGTCCGTCAAGTCGTGGAATTACGACGAGAAGCTTCAAAGACTTCCACCGCAAAATATGCCGCTATGCTCCATTGCGTCTGTTCTGATGGACGGCTTAGAGGACAATTCGCTTATCATGGTGCTGGACCGGGACGTTGGGCTGGGCGACTGGTACAACCACAGAACCTTGTACGAGTGGATGCAGAAACAGAAGGCGATATGGTCAGGTTCGTTGACGATATTCTCGACATGCCAATATCATCTATGGACGCATACGAATTGATACGCATGGCGGGATACCCGGTGTTGCCCGCACTGGCAAAGGCAATGCGATCAATGTTGATGGTGCCGCAATGACTAAACACAAACTGGTTGACGATACGCTTATTGTAGATAATACAGGCATAATAGCGCGTTGCCAATGTGGATGGATTTCCCGTGGGCATTTCAGTTCAATGAGTGCGTCAGTTGATTTTCAAGAACACCTTGAAACACACAGCACGGGCAATAAGCGATATCCGCGCGAAGAGGATGACGAAGACAATTACGAAGGCGCATAAAATGCGTTTCATAGGCGGCGACTTTGCCAATATCGAAGGTCGTATAAACGCATGGCTGGCTGGCGAGGCGTGGAAGCTGGAAGCCTTTGAAGCCTACGACCTAGGCTATGGACCAGACCTGTATAAAGTCACCTCTTCAGGGATCACGGGGAAGCCCGTGGAGAGCGTCACCAAGATCGAACGTCAGACCACCGGGAAAGTACCGGAGCTAGCCTGCGGCTATCAAGGGGGCGTGGGCGCATTCATTACGATGGGTCAAACACAGACACCACCGCTGCACCCGGAAGACATGGTAGTGCCCGTGCGCAACGCCACCCCGCCCGAAGCATGGGAGAAGATGCTTGAGCGCTATGAGACAGCGCATGACAAGCGCGGCCTGAAGACAGAGGAATGGGCGGCGATCAAGCTGGTGGTCACCGGCTGGCGCGCAAAGAACCCCCGGATCGTAGCAGGATGGTGGGAGCTACAGGACGCAGCCGTGCAAGCCGTGGCCTATCCCGACAACCCCGTGCCGGTCTATGGTGGACGCTGCACCTATCTTTGCGCGGGCGGCTGGCTTTATTGCCAACTGCCAAGCGGCAGGATCATCCACTATGCCAATCCGTGGATCAAACAGACCAAGCAAATCCTCGTGGAATATGATGGTCGATGGATCAACATTGAAGACGTGCCGGTGCCCGAAGGGCAATTCCTGTCCTATGCCGAAGACGACATACCCCTATTGAAGATGATGGGATATGAAGTCTATGAGCGTATGAGAAGCACTGTGCATTTCATGGGCCTCGATAGCGAGACAAAGCAGTGGGTCAGCAAAGCCCTCTATGGCGGTCTGCAATGCGAGAACATCGTGCAAGGCACCGCCGCCTGTCTACTGCGGACTGCAATGAAGCGGGTGGAAGCGGCGGGCTATCCGCTGGTGCTGCACGCTCATGATGAACTGCTTTCCGAAGTGTCAAGTGACTTCGGGAGCGTAGCTGAATACAAAGCGTTAATGGGGAAGCCAGAGCCATGGATGACGGGGTTACCAATCTCAGTGGAGGCGTGGGAAGACGTAAGGTACGTCAAATGAATATCTATACTGATGCCGAAACCCGGCTGATGCAATTCATGCAGGATCAAGGGTTTGATAACGACATAGCAATCAAACTGATATACGATATGCTATATCCGCACGGCGATGCGACGGAAAGCAGGATGATGCAACAGTATATTGGTTCTCTCATTAGTCGGCTGAATAAAAAGCTGACGGTATACAAGATCGTCCCCGGCAAGCTGAAGCGCACCTATCGTATCACAGCCGTCACTTAAAACATGGGGTGGGTCATGTCGATACAACTCGCCGCCGCGTTGGCTATGGCTAGGCGCGGTTTCAAAGTGTTTCCCCTGCGTGCTTGGGGTAAAAGACCAGCCATAAACGCGTTCCAGCACGCCGCCACATGCGACGAGAATACCATACGCGCATGGTGGAACGTGGAACCCAGATACAATGTTGGCATTCTGACCACGGGCTTAGTGGTTGTGGATATTGACGTGAAGAACGGGAAGGATGGGATCAATGCCTACATTACGCATGGTGGTCATTTTGACACCTTTGTGGTTAAGACCCCAACGGGAGGCTATCACTGTTATTTCAACGGGCCTATATCTAAACTTGCGGCTGGAGTTTTCTCCGGCGTGGACATTCGTGCGTACAACGGATACGTTGTCGGGCCGGGTTCTATAGTAGACGCGAAACTCAGCGGCGAAGATAACATCAAGGTGACGGGTGAATATGTTATCGACCACGATAACGGTGGCAATGCCGAAGACCTGTCATGGGTTCCCCTTTCCATAGAGAGCAAGCTTGAGAAACCCGGTGTCCGTGCCCGCATAGACTTCAGCGTTGAGATAGATACGATCACGGCGATCCTGAATGCAACGGAATGGCTCAAGGCTGCGGAGCCAGCCATTGAGGGCATGGGCGGCGATAACCGGACCTATGAGACAGCCGCCAAGCTGGTGCGGGACTTCGCCCTGTCCCCTGAAACGGCATTCCAGCTACTCTGGCAGAACTGGAATGAGCGCTGCATACCGCCATGGCCAGAGTACCAGCTTTGGCATAAGGTGGAGAACGCCGTCGCATACGGGAAAGGACCGCTTGGCGCGGCGCGACCGGAAGCCTACTTCAGTAATGTACAGCTAGTAACCGTTCCGCAGCTTGTTCCTGCTACGCAAGAGCAAGGCATATTAATTACGGATGATCCGTTGAATGCTATGAAAATAGGTGACCGCCCGTGGCTGATTGAGCGGCTTATGCTCAAAGAGGACGTAACCGTACTTGCTGGTCATGGTTCAGCGGGTAAGTCGATATTCACTTTGACAGCTATTTGCCACTTCGCCTGTGGCAAGAATTTTGATCCGTATAAGTTGAAAGACAAACGCCCGTTGCGTTTCCTGATTTATAACGCGGAGGATGGTCTTGAAGAACAGTCTCGCCGTATGCTTGCAATATGCTATGCGTTTAACCTCGATTATGAATTGGTGCAATCAAACATAAAAATCCTAGATAAGGCCAAAAACGAATTAACATTAGCAAAGACAATATCCAACACACCTATACAGAATGATGATTTAATCACCAGCATAATTAAAACTGCACTGCATAAGAATGTTGACGTAATCGTATTTGATCCGCTGGTAAACCTCCATACTTGTAATGAAAATGATAATGGCCAGATGCGTTTCGTTATGAGCATACTTAACCGGATTGCTTGTGAAACCAGAACATCAGTGTTCATTACACATCATACGACCAAAGGAAGTACAAAAGAAAGTAAAGGCGATCCAGACACTATACGTGGTGCGAGTGCGATCATAAATAGCGCACGTATATCACTGATGATATCGTCAATAACCGACGAAGATCGAACAGAATTAAATATAACGGAAGAAGATCATAACTCCTACGCCCGCATAGACGACGCCAAAGCCAATATGTATATGAAGACGGGCAAAGCTAGTATGTATATCCAATGGAAATCAACTAAGATGTTACTGACCAATGATTATGTTGGCGTCCCATCACCTTTCTCGTATAAAGACAAAACATTAAAGCAAAGACAGGATATGGCGACTATCATTATTGACGAGCTATTGATGATGGGAAAAGGATCAATGACCGTAACAGACGCGGCGCGTGTAGTAGCGCGGGAGAATAATTTATACGCAAAAATGAGCGAACCCACCTTAAGAAGACGCATTCAGACGTGGTTCAAAACGCCGGTCAAGGTTGAAGGACGCGCCGAACATATTGTGTTAAAAAAGGAAGGCGAGCTATGGGTACTACAGTTGGGATGATCGTTTAAACGCAAGCTCTCAGGAGGCTCACCAGATGCCCTCTCCCCGGACCTGTCCCGAGTGCGGCCACTCCGTTTCTGACAAGCGGGTGACCGCCCTCTTCTGTTCTGACCACTGCCGCCAAGCGTTCAACCGACGCCGCAGGGATCGCGGCGCGGAACTTTATGACTTCGTGATGGCGGGCGATGACGCAATTGTGAAGAACCTGCGCGCGGCCTATAAAACCGCAGACGAGAACCTGCGGGAGGGTCGCCGTAGCTGGCAGGAACGTGACGCCGCCGTGCTCAACATCCCCGCCGCTTTCGGCAAGGAAGGGGATAAGCGCTAAAGCAACAGCCAAGCTGCGACACCAATAAGCGCACCCGTTTCGACCACGAACAGAAACAGCGCAAGTGTAACACCGGGCCGGGGCCTGTACATTCTCACTTTTTCTCGCTCCAAATGATAATCCATAGAAACACTATGGCTATAATACACCCGCTTACCGCAAAGATAAAGTTGATCTTTTCCACCGCATTCAGGCTACGCGCTTAACCGTATAACCGTAGGTGCCATTCGCCGGATCAATCGGCGCGGCAGTGTGATTTCTGAATATGACGGTCAAGGTATCCACAGCCGTTATGATGCCCGTCACTGATATGCCGGTATCTGCGAAGTTGGGCCGCTGGATTTCCACTTGATCGCGGATCGCCGCGCCGGTTACTGCGATGTTGGTAGTCTGCACATTGTTCGCCGCGATGCTTGGGCAGTCGAATATGAATGTCCCGCTGCCGATGATTGTGGTTGTCTTGATTGCTGGCGTGGTCACGGCAGTATCAATGATGATTGCGCCACCAATCAAATGGTTGCGCGGTTGGGAGAATGTCGGTGCTGGACCCCTTGGATTGGTGACCAGCAATTGGCATCCCCACCCCGACACATGATAGTCGCTTGGAGTGTTATTAGTCGCAATCACATTGTCCGCTCGGCACCTTGAAGCCGCGAGCATACTAATGCCGTACGAGTGGTTGCCTATCGCGCCGCCGTTAGTGATGCTGAAACGCGCGGTTACTGAGCCTTGCAAACCGCTATTCTTATTGTTTGTTGTACCACCATTCGTAATGTCAACATCGCAACTGTCACCAAACATACCATCCGCATCGTTACCCCCGCATATCATGGAATTGCATTGCATTTGCACGTTGCCGAAGGACGCGCCATAATTGCCGTTACCAAGAATGATATTGAAGCTTGCACGCCCACCACCGCCGAAGGCCCATGTTGAACCAACGCTCTTATGACAAATCGCCCAACTCTCCACGTCATGCACGCTTGATCCAGTGAGCGAATACCGACCCAGATTGCAGCCATAGGAACGGGCACCGTCGCCAGAGAACGCGCCCGCAATACGGTAGAAGCCCGATGAGCCATGACCGATAGAATAGCATTCGGTTCCGTATATGGATGAGCCTACGGCTTGAAACACACCGAAGCTAGCTGCACCATGTACGGTTGCATTTCTAAGCCAAGCTGTGCCCTGATAGTTATACACCGCATTAGCGCCGTAATGATTGGCAATCACAATTTCCGGCGCATAAAATGAGCCTTGCCAGTTTTTAAAACCTTCACCCCATTCCGTGAAACACGTATTGGGACCAAAATTAAGGTGTGCGGATGAATACCTTATGCCGTCAACAGGGTTACCCTCTTCCCATGAGCATCCGATTGAGGATGCTGTTTTTGGCCCGACCCAAGCCAGCTTGTCGATCCAGCCAAAATCAGCATTGGCCGCAATCCCTCTGCCATCCACATTCGTGCATTTGAGTATGTTCTTGTATATTTTTACCGTGCCGCCCCGGACTTGGTTGGGGCGTGGCGTAGCAAACGTATTTGAACCACGGTGCTTATTCAGGTACGTGACGCTGCCGGGGTTGAGGTTGGTTATCTCAAACGCACCACGATGTTGCTGATGCACAGCATAAACACCAAACTTTGAGCCAGCCGTGATAGGCTTGGTTTGATTAACACGTATCGAGGTGTTATTGACAACAGCAGTTATACGCGCAATTCCACCTTCCTTTGTGAACAACAAATCGCCAACACTACAGCGGGTCAGAAAATCAGTTCCGACGCCCGTAACCACCACAGCGTCATCCGTACCGCCCGCTGACGATAACGTGCCGGTCGCCTGCGGCACCCAGAGCCAATAGAGCAGGTTGGTCAAATCAGTCGCAAACGCGGTATCTGTTGTAAAGGTGTTTGGCCCAGTGATCGCCGTCGCAGCACGTATTTCGCCTGTTTCCACAAGGATCATTGGAAGATAGTTTGTTCCTACTGGTTGACCGGGTATCTGAAATACGGCTGTGCCAACACCACTGTTAGTGACTGCGGGAGGATAGGGAAGCCCAATGCTCACGGCAACGCCAGTGCTATTCAGTGAACCGCCGCGCCCGATATTCGGGTGCGGATAATACCCCCATTTCAAATCATTGTCGTCATTTTGCGTAGAGCCATAGCCCAACGAAATAACGTCGCCAATCGCAATGCCGCTTATGTCGGTGAGCGGCATTGACATAGGCCACCCGTTAACCTCATCACCACCGCCCAGAACGATACCTGTTGCCGATATGGTCTTCACCAGCGGATCGGTCGCGCCCATGATCTTGATGTTGCGGCCCATGAAATGGTTCAGTTCCGCAATGTATTTCCCTGTTTCAATAACCTTTCCTGTCACTCTGATTGTCATTGTGGCGTCAGACGCCCAATACTTATCCTTGAGATAGAGCAACGCCGCGCCCACGGTTGGATAGACGGATGGTACCTCCAACGTCAGCGAGCCAACAATATAACCGGGCGTCTGAACGATGTTCACACCCGCTTCGATTTGCGCCAGCGTGAGGTTTGATGGAATGGGTACGCCGTTTGCGTCATAAGCAAACACCCTATGCGCGCGTGCCGGTATGGCGGGGACAACCTTGCCTGTCTCGCCTTCCGGTACGAGTAACGCCCGCACTAATGTCGCAGCATCAAGCTGGTCATTCCAATCCAATTGTTGCAGCTTCATGTGAACTTCATCAAATTCCTCTTCGATCTTCCGTTTGATGAAGGCGTCCGTATCCTCAAAGTCAGTCGTCAACGGAAGCGTACGTTGAATGTAAATTCTGTTGAGGTCTTCGGGACTAATCTTGAGTGTATCTGCACGCTTAATAAGCGCAGCCTTTGGCGTGATCGTGAATTGCGTAGGCCAAGTCTTGGGGTTTTCCGCTTCGTTGTTCAGGGTAAGTGTGTATTCGCTAGCCGGTACAGATTGGCGCACATACCCGGCATATACGAAGACCGTGGTTGGATCGTTGATATCAATAGCCACGTCGATTGGCACATCGACCACGATACCATCCTTGCGCAGTTCTACGGTGGTGCTGTCTAAGGACATGGCTATCTTCCCGTTATCAGACGTTCACCCGGTTCTGACCAATACCCTTGGCCAAACTCACGCTCGCGTTTGCGCATTGTTGACTGTCGCTTTTTATAAGCGTTGGGATCGGCCATTTCCTCCAGCCGGTCCCATACCTCACGCTCCAATCCCAGCCGCGCCCACCACATACTGGTTCCCGGCGCATAGGACTTCACGAACCTTACCCCTGCCGCAGCCCAGTTGTTTTTATATTCCGTGTCCTTGTCCCACGCATCGACGAATTTGAAGGGAGAGCCAAACAGCAATTCCGTGCTGTCCTTGAGCAATCCGCCGAGCGGCCCGGCGATTGCCTCTTCCGGACCATGCCCATATTCATTGACACCGGCAAAGAGATAATCGCCCCAGATGCCCAAAGCCCCACCCGAAAGCCCCGCCTTGGCCCAGAAGGCCACGGTGTTCATGGACAAGGGTTCGCGGCCCTTGGCCAATTCCCGAAGCTGCA
>Ga0208185_1000125_pt1 | contig 48687 bp, 43 predicted proteins | sample EasRivMeERMLT700_FD_187532 | JGI IMG/M metagenome (GOLD analysis project Ga0208185, IMG submission 187532) | Soil microbial communities from meander-bound floodplain in the East River, Colorado, USA - East River MetaG ERMLT700 (SPAdes) (version 2) | ecosystem: Environmental > Terrestrial > Soil... | reverse complement strand
CAGATCTGGTCAAGGGCTGCGAGGCGTCGATTCTCAAGCCGGAGGCCGACGCTGTGCCGCTGACGTCGCTCGTGGCGTTCCTGAATACGATCGACCCGCCGGCGCCAACCGCTGCATGTCTGAATTCGCCCGGCGCGGCGATATTCCAGTCCTTGAGTTGCGCCACGTGTCATGCACCCTCGATGCCCGGCCCCGGAAACGCTTCCCCGGTGCGCTTGTACTCGGATCTGCTGCTGCACGACGTGGGACCGGGTCTCGCCGACGGATTCGTGCAGGCATCGGCGCGTGGCAGTGAATTTCGGACGGCGCCGCTGTGGCGCGTGGCGGACCGCGCGCATTTCCTGCATGACGGGCGCGCGAGCACGATCGAAGAGGCAATCTCGGCGCACGGTGGTCAGGCAGCGAGTTCTGCTACTGCATTTCAGGCACTGAGTTCGGCCGACCGGCAGACGTTGCTCGCCTTCCTGGGGTGTATCTAAGGAATAGTGATCGTTGGAAACGAGGAGATTTTTGACGAACGAGGTGCAGCATGATGGCAGATCGATCCAGGTGGGTTCCTCAAGTTGGGTTTCGGCAAACGGCGGCGACTGTGTCTCTGGTTCTGGCGATGATGGCTATGCCGACCCTCGTGTCGGCGGCCGACGCCGTGAGCGACTGGAGCGCCATTGCGAAGACTGTCATTATTGATCCAGCGCCCATGGCGGCCAGACCTGGTGCGGCATCGGCGGTTGATTTCGCCTATGTTCATGCGGCGATTTACGACGCCGTGAACGCTATCGACGGACGGTATTCAGTCTTTGCCGTGCGGCCCACTACATCGCCCGCGGGGGCGTCGCCAGAAGCGGCTACCGCGGCCGCGGCATACACCGTATTGAAGGCGTTGTTCACCACAGCGCCGCAGCAAGCGTACCTGGACGGGCAGTACGCCAACTATCTGTTGGGAATTCCTGCTGGACCTGCGAAGACAAAGGGTATTGCAGTGGGTACCGAGGTCGCCCAGGCTTTTCTTGCGCTGAGGGCCGGCGACGGACGAAATGCCGTGGTCCCGTATCTGTTTGGGAGCGGGCCTGGCGTCTACCAGCTCACACCCGGGGCCCCCGCGCCGCCCGCCACGCCGGCCACGCCCTGGCTCGCAAAAATGAGACCGTTCGCGATCAATAGTCCTTCGCAGTTCCGGGCGGATGGACCACCGAATCTCACCAGCGCACAGTGGGCCGAAGATTACAACGAGACCAAGACGTGGGGCGCCAAAACCGGATCGCCTCGAACGCAGGCGCAAACGGACATCGGATGGTTCTACACGGATAACCCGGGCGCCTACGGTAACCGGAACATTCGGGGTATTGCGGCGGAGCAGCAGTTGGCGATTGCAGACAGTGCCAGGTTCTTTGCGGAGACGTACGTCACGCTTGCGGATACCTTCATCGGTTGCTGGGATTCGAAGTTCTACTACAACTTCTGGCGGCCGGTCACCGCAATACGCGCCGGCGACACTGACGACAATGACGCTACCGAACGGGATCCGCTGTGGGAGCCGCTCGCGACCACGCCGAATCACCCTGAGTACCCTTCCGCTCATGGCTGCTTCACCGGAGCCGTGGCGAACTCGATTGAAAATTTCTTCGACACGAAGAAGATCACGACTCACTTTACGAGCCTTTCTGTGCCCGGGGCGCCAGGCGGCGTGACGCATACGTTCACTCGGACACAGGACATCCTCAAGGAAGTGATCGAGGGTCGTATCTTCGGCGGGATGCACTATCGAACGTCAGTCGTCCACGGAATTGTGATGTCGAACAAGGTGGCGCACTGGGTCGCGAAGCATTACTTCCTGCCTGTCGACTGAGTCTATTGTCCTTGTGCTTGAGAACGTGGCGGTTCCAAAAGAACCGCCCTTCTCGATCGAAGTTTGCTTTCACTCAGATGGCTCACGCGATCAGACGTTGTGGCGCGTGGCCCTTGCCCCTTCAATAACTTCCGGAAGAAGCGTTCGGCTGCGCGCCGCGGTGCATCCTCAATGATCGCGGTCCAGGTGACCGCTAGTGCATCCGCCGGCCGTAGCGCTACAATTCGCCCACGCGGAGGACGAAAGCATGGCGTTCGACTTGGTCGTCAACGGGCGCGTACACCGCGTCGATACCGATCCACAGACGCCCCTGCTGTGGGTGATACGCGATCACGTGGGCCTGACGGGCACGAAATTCAGCTGCGGTATCGGGCAGTGCGGTGCCTGCACCGTGCACGTCGACGGCCGCGCCGTGCGCTCGTGCAGCATCCCGGCGGGGACGGCAATCGGCAAGCCTGTGGTGACGATCGAAGGCGTGTCGCCGGACGGCACCCACCCCATTCAGCTCGCCTGGAAGGAATTCGACACGCCGCAGTGCGGCTACTGCCAGTCCGGCATGATCATGAGCGCGCTGGCGCTCCTGCGCGAGCGTCCACACCCCACCGACGCCGACATCGACGCCCGAGTGACCAACGCCTGCCGATGCGGCACGTATTACCGCATCCGGAAAGCCATCCACCTCGCCGCCGATCTGATGGGGAAGTGAGATGAACACAGACGTCACCCGCCGCGAGTTCCTGGCCACGGTGGCCGCCGCGCAGGGCGCTTTCGTGCTCGGCTTCTGGATGCCGGAGAAGGCCCACGCGCAGACGCAGACACTGGCCTCGACGCCGCCCGGTGCTGCGTGGTACGAGGAGCCGGCCACCCCCGAAGTCAACGCGTGGATCGTGGTGGCACCCGACGACACCGTCACGATCCGGATTGCGCAGACCGAGCTCGGTCAGGGCGTCTGGACGTCGAACGCGATGATGGTGTGCGAGGAACTGCAGTGCGACTGGACGAAGGTCCGTCCCCAGTACGCCTCTGCCAACCGCGATGCGCGAGAGAAGGCGCCCGCGTGGACGCTCGCGGTTCCGGGTAACGGCGCGACCGACGCGAGGGGCGGCGGCGTGCCGACGTTCGGCACTCGCGATCGAACCGGCGTCGCCGGGATTCCGGACAGCCTCTATCGGCGCATGCGCACCAACGCCGCGTCGTCGGTGAAGGACGGCCGCTACTACCTGCAGCTGGCCGGCGCCGAGGCGCGCGAACGGCTCCTGCTCGCAGCTGCGGATCTGTGGAACGTGCCAGTAGCCGAGCTGACGGCGAAAAACAGCATCATCACGCACGCGCGAAGCGGCCGCACGGTCACCTACGGGCACGTCGCGCAGCGCGCCGCGCAGACGCCGCATCCGCACCCCGAGACGATCACCATCAAGCCGCCGGACCAGTGGACGCTCATGGGAACGGAGCAGAAGAACCTCGACGTGCCGCTCAAGGTGACGGGGCAGACCGTTTACGGGATCGACGTCCGCGTGCCGGGCATGAAGTGGGCTGCCGTGAAGGCGTGTCCGGTCTACGGCGGCGATGTCAAGCGCTTCGATTTCGAGGCCGTCCGCCACATGCCGGGCGTGCGATCCGCCGTGCCGTTCCCGATTCCCGACCCGGCGTTGACCCGCGGCCGGATCTTCAGTGGCGGCGTCGCCGTCATCGCCGACAGCTGGTACCAGGCCAAGACCGCCATCGATCGGATGCCGATCGAGTGGACGATTCCGCCCGAGCACGCGGCAGTCAACACGGCGATGATGCGCGATGCGCTGCTGACCGCCATCGATCAGCCGGGCCAGGTCCGCGTCAACCAGGGAGACGTGGACGCCGGGTTCGCGCACGCCGCGAAGATCGTCGAGGCGACCTACTCGACGCCATACCTCGCCCGAGCGCGCATGGAGCCCGGCAACGCCACGGTGCTTGTTACCAACGACCGCGTGGATATCTGGATCGGCGATCAGAGCCCCCAGGAAACGCGCTTCAGCGCCTCGCAGATCACTGGCATCCCCGAGCAGAACGTCTACATTCACCTGTGCCACCTCGGTGGCGGCTTCGGCCGCAATGGCAACGGACCCCAGGCCGAGCACGCGATCATGATTGCCAACGCGCACCGCGGCACGCCGATCCACATGCTGTGGACGCGCGAGCAGGACTTCATCGGAACGACATACCGCGCGATGGGGATCGCGCGGCTGAAGGCCGGTCTCGATGCCGAGGGCTGGCCAATCGCACTCGACGTGCGCACCTGCATGCAGCGCGACGGGTTCGGACCCGAGGCGTCGTTCGACGTGACCTCGCGTTACCATGTGCCGAGCTACCGCTACTCGAGTCACACCACCAGGTTTCACGTGCCGGTGGGCACGCGGCGTGGCGTCGGACAAGCGGCGCACGAGTTCTATCGAGAAAGCTTCATGGACGAACTCGCTCGCGCCGCGGGCAAGGACCCCTATCTCTATCGCCGCGAGCTTCTCGCGCGCACGAACTTGCCTTACAAGGCGGACATGATCAAGGCGCTCGACATGGCCGCCGAGATGTCCGGCTGGGGAACGCCGCTGCCTAGAGGCACGGCGCGGGCGATCGCACTCGAGGAACGAGGTGCGGAAGCCGATGGCCTGGCCACGATCAGCGCCATGGTGCACACTGTGTCCGTCAGCCGCGCAGGCAAGGTCCGTCTGGAGCGGGTGGACGTCGCGCACGATACCGGCTTCGGTCTGGTCAACCCGCTGTCGGTGAAGAAGCAGATCGAAGGGCAGATCGTCTGGTTCTACAACGACGCCATGCATCAGGCGACCACGATCGCCGACGGACACGTCGTCGAGAACAATTTCGACAAGTTCCCACTGTCGCGCATCGGCGAGAACCCGCCGGAGATCAACATTCGATTCTTCGCGACCGGGCATTGGCTGATGGGCATGGGCCATGATCGCGCCACGTCCATTCAAGCGGCCATCGGTGACGCGATCTACCAGATCACGGGGAAGCGCTTCCGGGATCTGCCGTACGGCAAGCACGATCTGTCGTGGAGTTGACGCCGTGCCGGGCGGCACCGGCACGACCGCAATCACCATCGGCCGCCAAGGAGGACGTGATTATGGATTCGACCAGACGCTCCATACTGACCGCGGGTGTCGCGGCTGCGGCAGCGGCCGCCGTGCCGCGCGTATTGCTTGGTCAACAGACGCCTCCAGGAGGCAAGTTCTACGAAAAGGGCCCGGTGCGGATCTACTACGAGGAGGCCGGTGCCGGCTTCCCCCTGCTGCTGCTTCCGGGCGGCGGGTTGAACGCGCGGATTGCCGGCGTCGCCGGCAACAATCCGTATCCAGGCAATGCGATCAACGAGTTCAAGGGAGAGTATCGCTGCATCACGGCGGACCTTCGGAACGCGCCCGGCGGCCAGTCCACCGGTCCTGTCGAAGTCGATCGCCCGTGGGACGCCTATGCCGACGACCAACTCGGGCTCATGGATCATCTCGGGATCGACAGGTTCGCGGTGATGGGGTTCTGCATCGGCGGACCCTTCATCTGGAACTTGTTGAAGCGCGCACCGAATCGGATTGCCGCAGCCGTCGTCGCGCAGCCCGTCGGCTTCCGCCCGGAGATGCGCGACCGCAAGTTCGCAGGTTCGTTTTGGGCGACGTGGCCAGGCCTCGTGACCGCCAAGTGGCCCGAGATCACGATGCAGGCGGCCGACCAGTTCATCACCAGGATGTTCGAGACCAATCCCGACTTCGTGTTCAGCGTGACACGCGATGTCGTGCGGAGCTGCCAAGCTCCGGTCCTGATCCTGCCGGACGATGTGCCTGCGCATCCGTACGCCGTCGCCATGGAATGTGCGATGCTCGCGCCAAAGTCGGAGGTGAGCATCTTCCCCTGGAAAGAACCGCAGGACCGAATCCCGCTGGCGGTGCGCCAGGTCCATTCGTTCCTGCGCGCGCATCGGCCTGCGTAGCTGGAGGTCGCGATGAGATATGACAGGACGGCCACGCTGCTTGTGACCCTGGCCGCGGCGACTCTTTCGATCGCCTACCCGCACGGCGCACAGGTGGTTGCCATTGACCGCGGCAGCAGAGACTACACGCTGTCCGAACAGATGCAATGGAGAGACACTGAGAATGGCAGGATCGCCAATCTGTACGGCGATCCTTCCAAGCCGGGCCTCTATGCGTACGTCCTGAAGCGTCGCCCGAACACGTGGAGCATGCCGTACTTTCACGATAACGACCGCTTCGTGACGGTGCTCGAGGGCACGTTCTGGGTCGGCACAGGAAAATTCGATCCGCAGCGCACCGTGCCATTGAATGCGGGCTCGTTTGTCAGAGACGTCGCGCGCGGCATTCACTTTGAGGGGACGAAAGACGACGGGGCGACGCTCTATTTCGTGGGAATAGGACCATCGCCGGCCCATCCGGCGGAGCTGGGCACCAACGTTTCTGGCTTGGGCGCCAACGTGATCGATCCGGCGATCCGGCAGATTCAGCGGATCGAGGACATGTCGAAGGAGTCGTTCGTTCTGTATGGCGACTCAAGCAAGCCCGGCCTCTACCTGCAGTATCAGCGACGGGCGCCTAATAACTGGAGCACACCGCACTATCACCCGATCGATCGTGTCGTCATGGTGATGGGCGGCACGATGAGAATCGGCACGGGAGCGACCGGCGACAAGACCAGGACGGTGGCGGTGCCAAAGGGCGGATTCATCCACGATATCGCTCGCGGTGTCCACTACGACGGGTCCGGAAACGATCCGATGTGGATTCTCACCGCAGGTGTCGGCCCGACGGCGACTATCAATGTCGACCCGCCGAAGTAGCTCCGGCGATCGAGGACACTGAGACCAGCGACCTCGAATCCCAAGACCGCAGCGGCGCCTCGGACATCTAACCCGAAAGGCGCCATGAAGCCGGCCGCGGTCGTCCTTTGCCTCCTGATCACCGTCACAACCGCCTCAGCCGGGCCACAGGTCGGCGAGGACACGGGAACCCTGCTGGCCACTCACACGCCGCGAATTCGCGAAGTCCGGTTCGCGGGAGATCCCGCGTTCGAGCGCGACGCGCTGAAGAAGGTGCTGCAGGAGCTCGAGAGCCGACGCGTGATTCCCGGCATCTGGACGCGACGGCCGCTCTACGAGACACGCGCCGTCGAAGCGGATCTGGCGCGACTCCGCTCGTTCTACTTCTCGCAGGGGTACTTCGACGCGCGGGTCGAGGTCGGCAGCGTGACAGTCGATGGAGGCGACGCGATCCTGACGCTCGAGGTGCAATCAGGTCCGAAGTACCTGGTACGCCACATCGAGATCGATGGAATCAATGACGAGCGCGAAACAACCGCAACCGATTCCAGCGGTGAGTTCCCCGTTGACACTCTCTGCACGTGCCTCTTCGATGCGAGACGAATCGCTGAATCTCAGGGGCGTCTTGATTTCGCCGTGGAACTGGAGATCTCGGACGCCGATGGCCCGCCGCTGTCCAATACCGGCAGAGGATGGGTAGACATCACCTCCCGTGTGCGGACGGGATCCGCGTATACCGTTGGCCGTATCGACTTCTCGGGCCACCACCGAATCAACGAGTCTACTCTCCGTCGAGCGATGACCCTTCAGGAGCGCTCGCCGTTCGACCTGGGAAAGCTGCGAGCCAGCCTCGAAAGGCTGAATCGATCCGGTCTGTTAGAGCCGCTCACACCAGCAAACGTCGAGATCCGGAGGAGTCCCGACACACTCACGGCTGATCTGACGCTAGCGATCGGGGAGCGGCCCGGCAGGAGATGGTCGCTCGCGGGTCCGCTTGGCCCCTCGGCCATCGGATTGCTCGAGGCCACCATCTCGTCGCGCCTGCCCCCATGGGGCCGCGGCGTATTCGAGGCCTCGACGTATTACCTGACGTTTAGTGTGATGGGGTTTTCGAATCCGCTGATCCGTCTGCTGCCGATTCCGGTACAACCGAGTCCGCCGGCGTTGCTCGTCCTCGAGCGCCCCTATCTTCCAGGTCAGGCGCTGTCATCCGGCTTCGCGCTCTCGCCGCATCTTTCCGCGCGGCGGCTGCTGGCGGGCTACGGACTGACACATTTCGATCGCGTAACGCAGGCAGCGCTCATCGGAGGGCCGCCTGACTCGTCAGACCTCCTGATTCCGATATCGGGGCGTCACACGAGCGTGGGCGGCGGATCCGAAAAGGCGAGCTTCCTCATCTGCAATCCGCCGGCGCGTTCGCACCAGCGGCTGCGTCGCGGAGCTGCGGTTGCGGCCGGCCTGGTGATCGGCGCGTTTCGGCCCTACTAAGGCTACTGCCACGAATCCACGGCTTTCTTTGGCAGCGACTCTGGAATGTACTCATTCAGCTCCAGTCGAATGCCATCCGGATCGAACACGTTGACGTTCTTGACCTTGGCGCCTGGAGAAACCGCCACCGCCTGGCCGATGGTACCGGGCGCGTTACCAGCGGCCGCGGCGAGACCGGCTTGCCGAAGCCGGGCGATTGCGGCATCGAGGTCGCTGGTCAGCAGATGGAAGTGCGTCATCCCGGCAGGGATGTTTCCTCCCGCCGGCTGCATCTCGAGGAAGGTGTCGCGGCTGGTCTGATAGTAGACATTCGTTCGCTGGGGATCGGCGGGGCCAAACGTGAACGCGACTCGAAACCCTATGAGACGCTGATAGAACGTTGCCGATTGTGGCGGGTCCTTCACGCCGATGCCGACCACGTTCAGCGTCAACCCCCTGGTGTCCTGAGCGGCCGTCCACGAATCCGCCGCTTTCTTCATGAGCGACTCGGGAACGAGCTCGTTCAGCTCCAACCTGATGCCATTCGGATCGTAGACGTTGGCATTCTTCACGAAGATATTTTGAGAGAAGCCCGCCGCGGTCACGGCGTTCGCAAGCGGGCCATTCTGCGGCGCGGCCGGCAAGCCCGCCTGGCGCAGCCTCGCGAGCGTAGCGGTCAGATCGTCGACGACAAAATGCGCATGGGTGAGGCCGGCTCGCACGTCTGCAGTCGCCTGCTGCATTTCCAGGAACGAATTGCGGCTCATCTGAAAAAACGTGTTTGTTCGCGTGCCGTCCGGGCTCGAGAACTTGAACGCGGCCGGAAATCCCATGACGCGCTCATAGAACGCCTGCGACTTCGGATAATCGCTGACCGCAATCCCGACGAGGCTCAGCCTGAGGCCGCTGCTCTTCCCCGCCTGGCCCTGAGCCGCGCCTGGCTGCAACACGATACCGGCGACGAGGATGCCAAGTCCCGCTGTGAACAGAGCGAACCGCTTCATCTGATCCCCTCCTCGTGACCGAGGCTTCAGTCGGCCGCGTCGTCGAACAAGTCTTTGTGAGCCGCGGTGAACGCGTCGCTGAAACGCACCACCTGAAAACCATTGCCGTCGCTGACGAACCAGATCTGCATCTCCCGCCCGCGCGTCCCGTTGGCAGGCACCTTCTTGAAACGCGCGAAGCCGGATATCTTGTCGTAGGTTCGGTCAACGGCCTGCGTCCAGCTCCCTGAGCCAGGAAGGAACGCCTTCCGCACCGCCGACGGCTTGAAGTACGCGATCTCCTTCGGGCGGGACAGATCGCGAATGTCGAACACCCGCAAGCCTGCATTTTGAAACCCACACACGAGCATGGTCGGATTGCTGGCCCGGTCGGCGTTGCACCGTTCGGCGTTGTAGACGGGACTTCCGCCGCCGGTGTCCGGCGGATCGGTGAGGAGCGCCCGGCAACGGGCGGGGTCGTTCACTTCGAGCCTGAGTTTGGAGACGAGTGCAGGTTTGGTCTCGTCCGTGATGTCGATGATCTGCGGATAACCATACGGGGATGCGCCCCGATCGCATGCCGCCTTGAGACCCCCAGCGCCTCCCGCGCCGCCGCTTTCGTCGGTGCTGACGACGTACTGGCGACCGTTCCTGGTGAAGGGAAACATCTGCTCCACCTGCCCCTGGTCATCCCAGAAAAGCTTGCCGAGAATCCGGATCTGTGGATCCGGACGACGGGCCTGGATATCGCTCACATCGAGGATCACCAACCCGTCTGCGCCGACCGAGGAGCCCGTGTTGCCGAACGTGCCCGGTTGCCCTGCATACAGCCGGGTCCCGGACGCGTTGAGGTTGACGTCGTGGGGCCTGCCGTCACCCGTGAACTTCCAGGCGAGAAGCAGCTTCGGATTGGACGGATCGCTGACGTCCACAACGGGCAGCGTGCCGCCGATGCCTCGATTGTTCTGGCCGACGTAGTACGTCTTGCCGTCCGGCGACCAGCCGCCCATGTGCGCCTGGCTGCCCGTCAACGTGACGCTGGACTTGCGCACCGGGTGGCGGCAGTCGGCGGACAGGTCGTACACCGCAAAGTTCGGCCCGTTGTTTTCGGCGACCGCGAGCAGCTTGCGCGCCTCGTTCACTTTGAGCGTCTCGTGTGGGTTGCGTCCCGCGGGAGTGTCGTCCAGGTACGCGGTCGGCTGCGGATGTCGCGGGTCCGAGACATCCACCACCACAACACCGGGGTGCTTCTGCCCGGACCTGTTCTCCGTCGCATAGTAGGCGCAGTTGTCCAGGAACGCTGGTCCGTCCTGCGAAAACGCCCCCTCCCCTTGAAACGTTCCGACCAGTTCCAGGTTGCAGTTGTACCCGCGTTCCGATCTGCCGCTCGAACGCTCATCCGGTGTGGTTTGACCTTGCAGTCCGGTTTCGGTTCGATCCATGCGACCACATGTGGCCTTGGGCACCGGTGTTGTCAATGGGACGGATCGAGGACTCGCACTCTGTCCGCCGATGGTTTGGGAGGACGCTGTAATAGAAGCTCCGAGCAACAGCGTGGGCAACGCGACGGCTGCAATGGCGAATGCCTTCACGACCTCGTGCCTATTCATGGCTCCTCCCCGCTCGAGCGTGGCTACGGGACGATGTTGACCCCCGACGGCTTGGCCAGGGTGTCGCGATACTCGATCGCCTCCGACGCGACGCACAGCGTCTCGGCAAATTCCTGCGCCTTCATCCAGTACAGGTTCGCGCGCATGAACGTCCACGGCTTCGTATAGAACTTCGGGTCATCCACCGTGACGGTGAACTGGATGTTGTATTGATCGACCCGCGTGTAACGCTCCTGAATATGTGCCATGGAGCTGCGCGGATGTCCCACCGTGTCCAGCCACGCGCGTTCGTCCAGACCCGTCGTGTCGATGACGAGCGTGTTGTCGTTCTCCCAATGGCCGACCGAGTATCCGTAGTAGCGCGATTCGGGAGCACCCCTCACGTCGACGGCCTTCGGCAGCGCGCGGCCATCCATCCAGATCTCGCGCCAGGCGCGCTGTTGCTCATACGCGATGAGGATGCGGCCCGGCGCGGAGCCGAAGAGCATTCCGCCCCGGTTGGTGACCGCGTACGTGACCACGCTGCGTGGGAAGCCGAGCGGATCGCACGTGATGTACGGGTCGTTCGACGCTCCGGGAGGGCCGTCCGGGCCGCTCCCGAGATTCGTGGCGGTGCTGTACGCCTTGCGCTGCTTGAGGATCGCCTCGCCCGCGGGCGTCATCGGCGGCGCGGGATCGGGCTTGTTGCTGGTGCCCGGTCCTACCCACGCTCCGGACAGATCCCGTTTCGGCGCGGGGCCGGGTGGGTTGGGCATCTTCGGGATGCCCTCCGACACGAATCCGTCACCGCTGATGCGCTGGCCGCCTTGAGCAGCGGGGTCCGCGGCGGGCGCGACGAGCAGCGCCAGCACCGCAGTGATTGAAGCCAGGATGGAGTTGCGCACGGTCTGCCTCCTCGTTACTTCTTGACGTCGGCGTCGGGATCGTACCGGGTCTTGCCAGCCGCATCTCCACCGAGCTGTGTATCGTTCAACTCAGAGCCGTCGGCGAGAATGATCTTCTGGAGACGCCAGCAGGGTTGCCGCTCTTGGCCAGAGCGCGCGACAAAACGGTGCATGATAACGCCATTTTTGCCGCCTTGCCGCGTTCGAAGCACTCAGTCGGTCGAAAAGGCACGTCCGACCTCCTGCTGAGACTCGGCGAAGCCCCTCACCGAACCCGGCGTCAAGATCTACGAGCTGTTCTACAACAAGCAGCCGTGATCGCTCACGACAGCGTCGCGCGCTGGTAGGCGTCGACGATCTCGCTGCCGGTCGCAAACCAGACGTTATCCCGCTGCTTCATGTGGGCGAGTGCGCGTTCGAGATATTTGATCCGCAGCGGCTGACCAGTGATCATCGGATGCAGCGGAATGCCCATCACTCTCGGCTGCTTCGCGCTGTCGGCGTATAACGCGTCGAACTGATCGACGACCGACTGCAGATACTGCTCGCCCGTGTACCCCTTTCTGATGAAGAGCGGGATGTCGTTGATCTCCATGCAATACGGCACGGAATACAGGCGGCCCGTCTTCACCTTCATCCGGTACGGCTGGTCGTCGCTGTTCCAGTCGCCGCAGTAGACGACACCCTCCTCGGCGAGGATGTCGAGCGTGTTGTAGGTTTCGGTGAGTCCCGAGCCGAGCCATCCGCGCGGCCGCCGGCCTGTCGCCTGTTCGATCGTCCGGAGCGCGGTCTGAATCAGATTCCGTTCGGTCTCGAGAGTCAGCCCCGCGAGATTCTCGCTGTTGGTGATGCCGTGCCCCATGAACTCCCAGCCGCGTTTCCTCATTTCGTCCACGGCCTTCGGGTGATGTTCGACGACGGCGGCATTCAGCGCGACGGTGGCCTTGACGCCCGCGGCGTCGAGGATGTCGGCGAAGCGCCACAGGCCGACGCGCATCCCGTATTCGCGCCACGCGTAGTTGACGACGTCGGGGACGATGCCGCGATCGTTGGGGGTAATCGCCTGCCCTGACGGCGAGTCATAGCGCCAGACCTCGACGTTCGGCACGATCCACACCGCGAGCGTTTTGTTGCCCGGCCACGTGAACGGCTTTCGCTCGAAGATGAACGAATCGTCGTAGCGATCCGCTCGCCGCACGGCGCGGCCCTGCGTCTCCACCCCCCCGCGCACAGTCTGCGCGATGGGGGCCCCGGTCTGGGCGGCCGCCGGCGCCGCAACGGCCGAGGCAAGCGCGCCCGCAGCTCCCGCGAGAAGACCGCCGTGCTTGAGAAAATCCCGCCGATCGCGATTCCTCATATCACTTCTCCCGGCGAGTCCAAGGACCCACCCTACGTGCACGTAGCCGGATCGGCCACAGTGGCGGCGCCCCGCTCATGAGCTTTTATCCGGCCGTCGCGGAGAAGGGTCCCGTGTACTGCCAGGGCGCGTCGAAGGCGGGAAGCTGCGCGTGATCCCGGAGCTCGACCCGTTCGATCCGAAGAACGGCTACAACCCGAAAGGACCCTCGAACTATTCGAAGCAGTCGATCTCGATCCCGATTCATTCACATTGCCGCGATGGGCGGCAAGGACGCGATGGGCGGCAAGGATGCGCCTTCACCTCAGCGGACTTGCACCTTCGCCATCCGTGACGGCGGACGGTAGACAGGAATCCACACTGTCGGGCGGTCGGCGCTTTCGTCGACCGTCAGGTCGCGCACTTCGTACGGCGCAGGCATCAGGTACTCGGTCGGCTCGCCTGTTTTGATGTCGAGACGATAGATGCGACTGGTGTTGAAGTCGTTCGTCCAGACGAACTGGTTCTTGTCGTCGACACTGAGGCTGTAAGGCGACGCGAACGGCGGGGTATAGGCCTTGTTCCCGCCAATGATCGGGTATTCCCTGATGTCATGCGTGTCAGGGTCGAACATCGCCACCCGGCCTGCCCAGTAGAGCGTCATCCACGCCCGCCCGCGGGCGTCGATCTCGCCGCGGCGTGGTCCTGACCCGGGTGTCGGCGTCGCGTACGTCGTCCACTGCTGCGACTTCGGATCGAAGAGGCCAATCCTCCCGAGGCGCCACAGACTCATGATGGAGCGCCCCTTGCCATCGGTCTCCATGTCGTAGGTATCGTCGTCGGTGCCATCGGGCACTGCGTAGTGCTTCACGTCGCCGCTCGCCATGTCGAGCGCATGCAGCCCTTTGTCGAGATACCAGACCTTGCCGGCTGGATCGATCCCGAACATGTTGCTGCCGGATGCCCAAGGCGTGAACGTTTCCGTGCGCGGATTGAAGCGGACGGTCCCGCCGCCCATGCCGAAGACGACGTTGCCGTCGGGACCCCAGGCGATGTCGTGCGCACCGCCGCCGGGATTCCCCGCGCGCTCCTGTCCTTCGCCGACGATGCCCATGCCCTCGCGTCCCATTCCCGGAAGGAGCGTGTATGGGTATTCCTTCACCTCACCGGTACGGCGATTGAGGCGCCCGAGGTTGAAGCTGAAATGATCCGTGTAGTAGGCGTAGTCGCTCTTCGGATCGAGCAGGATGTCGTGCGGCCAGACAAACCGCCGGTCGCCGCGCAGAATGTTCAGATCGCGCTGGCCACCGCGCGGAATGTCGTATTCGGTGATGACGAGCCGCGTTGACGCCGCGGCCGTGGGCCGCGGACGCAGATCGAAGGGCAATTGATTCGAGGAGCCGGGACCACGAATCGACGTGAGGTAATCGGCGAGCGGTTCGACGTATTTCTTCTGGCCGAACGCACGCGTGCCAGGCGTTTCACGCGACACCGCCCGTTCGCCGGCCATCCGCTGGATGATCGCGGTCCACTCGTCTTTCGTGCGGCTCATTCGCAACGCGAACTGCAGCGAATGACAGTTGTCGCACTGAATCAGCAGGTGCTTCTGCTCGTTTGTACCCGGAAGCGCGGCGACGATCTCCGACGCGGTCGCGTCGGCGATCGACGGCTGCCGGGGACGGAGCGTGAAGTCGACGTTCGCGGTGGTGCCGGCGGCAAGTGTGGCCTGCTGGCGTGCGGGTTCGAAATCGGGAAGCTCGATCGAGATCGAATGCGAACCCGGAGTGAGATCCGACCATTCAGGAAAGGCGTAGTCGCCTTCGCCGTTGGTGTAAACCGTGACCGCGATGGTGCTGTTGGCCCGGCGCGCGCGCACAGGAACACCCGCGAGCCGCTCGCCGGTCGAAGACACGACTTTGCCGGAGAGCGGCGCCGTCTCGGCCGCCGCGGCGCCGCGCGACGATCCGCCGGACGAAAAACCTGCGAGAACACCCACGAGGACCGCGGCCACCGCATGACGAGAGAAGCCGGCTGCTGTCATGACCTGCACGCCTCCTGCGCCGCGTAAGATAGCACGCTGTTCACGCTCGCCAAAATAGAGTCCGCCTGACAGCATGAAGCGAGACAAGAACTTCACGTGGCATCGCATCGATCCGGCTAGCCTCGATCTCCAGGGCATAAAGGTGGCGATCGTCGGCGGAACCGGTGGTATCGGACGCGCCCTCAGTCGTTTCATGGCATCACGCGGAGCCGACGTCATCGTCGTTGGTCGGACTTTTCGCGATTCCGACGTGCTGCGGATCGAATTCATCAAAGCGGACCTGAGCCTGATGCGCGAGGCAAAGCGCGTTGGCGAAGTATTGCTTGCGGAGACATTGGACATCGTTGTCTTCACGACGGGGATCTTTGCCGCGCCCAAGCGCCAGGAAACCGCCGAGGGTATCGAGCGAGACATGGCGGTGAGCTACTTGAGCAGACTGGTGATCCTGCGCGAGATTGCCCCGCGTCTGGCAACAACGCGGCGAGCGGCCCCGATGAAGCCGCGTGTCTTCGTCATGGGCTATCCCGGCACCGGCCAAGCCGGCATGCTCGACAACCTCAATGGGGAAAAGTCCTACAGCGCGACGCCTGTCCACATGAACACCGTTGCTGGCAACGAGATGCTCGTTCTGGATGCGGCAAAGCGCTATCCGAACGTGAATGTCTTCGGTCTGAACCCCGGACTCCTCCAGACGGAGATCCGCAACAACTTCTTAGGAGAAGGCACACTGAGGTCGCGCTTCGTTGAGTGGGTGATCGGATTGGTGAACCCCGGCGTGGAGACCTACGCCGAGCGTCTGACGCCGCTCCTCGTTTCTCCAGACCTTGAAACGCACAGTGGCGCCATGTTCGACCAGAAGAGCAACGCCATTCTGCCGTCGCCGAAGCTGAGGGACGCGGCGTACGTGACCGCGTTCATCGCCGCCTCGGAGGCACTGGTGGCCGCCCGCGCGAATGTTCGCGTCCGCGGTTAGCTTTTTCCGTTACGCGCGCTCCATCCGATAGATCCCCGATCGAAAGGACGGCGAGCCGAGCCGGTGCCCTATCCGTACGTCCCCCAGCCGCGAGTCAGGTAGTCGCCCATTGTCAACGCGAGCAGGATGCCGAGCCAGAAGACGCTGCCGACGACGACGGCCCATGTGAGGCGGGTGCTGTACTTCACGTGCATGAAAAACAGCACGACGAGCGTGGTCTTGAAGACTGCGATCACGAGCGCCGCGACGGTGTTGAGTACGCCCAGATCGAGAAACGCCACCCAGACGGTGAGCAGCGTGCACACCATGAGGATTACGAAGATCGTGTAGTAGATGCGCTTCGGAACGATGTGCTCAGCCATCAGCGATTGCCATCAACCCTTGGACATCCTTGCGAACTCAACGTGTACGGCCGCCCTTCAGGGCTGCGCCGGCCGCTCCCGGCACGTATGAAGGCGTGGCCCGAGTCCCGGCACTTAGGGGCCATGCCGTCCCAACAGATACAGCAGCGGGAAGAGGAAGATCCAGACGATGTCTACGAAGTGCCAGTAGAGCCCGCTGATTTCGATCGGGCTGTAGTACTCGGGGGTGATCGTCCCGCGCCAGGCCAACCCGAGCATGACGAGCATGATGCCGAGGCCGATCACCATGTGCAACGCGTGCAGCCCCGTCATCATGAAGTACAGCGAGAAGAAAATCTGGGCGTGGCGGACATGTTCCTTCTCGAACTGAAACGACGGGCCCGGCACGTGATGCTCGGCGAACTTCTGATAGTACTCGACGCTCTTGATGCCGAGGAAGGTCGCGCCGAGGGTCATCGTGAGAACCAGAAGGATCATCAGAAGCTTGCGCTGGCCCAGCTGCGCCGCGTGGACCGCCAGCGCCATCGTCAAACTGCTGGTGATGAGCACGGCGGTGTTGATCGCGCCGAGCGTGACGTCGAGCTCGTGGCTCGCCGCTGCGAAGGCCTCGGGGTACCACCCCCTGTAGATCGTGTAGGTGCAGAAGAGCCCGCCGAAGAAGAGGACTTCCGTGACGAGAAACACCCACATGCCCAGCGTCGCTGCCTCGCTCTGCTGCGCGAGGCTGTCGAACTGATGCGCGAGCGCCCGGTGGTGAGGGTGATGGGCCGCGTCAGGCAACATGATCCTCCAGCGGCGCGCTGTAGTCGTACACTTCCGACGTGATCACGGGCGTCTCCGCGAAGTTCTCGGTCGGCGGCGGCGACGTCGTCGTCCACTCGAGGCCGACGGCGCCCCACGGGTTCGAGCCGGCGAGCCTGCCGTACCGCAGCGACCACATCAGATAGATCATCGGGATCAAGTAGCCGACGCCAAGGATCGACGCGCCCGCCGACGAGAGCACGTTCAAGACCTGGAACTCCGGCGGGTACGCGTGATAGCGGCGCGGCATCCCGAGGTAGCCGAGGACGAACTGCGGAAAGAACGTCAGGTTGAAGCCGAGGAAGATGATCCCGGCGCTCAGCTTCGCGAGGAACTCGGGGTACAGGCGGCCGCTGATCTTCGGCCACCAGTAATGCAGGCCGCCGAGATAGCCCATCAACGTCCCGCCGACCATGATGTAGTGAAAATGCGCGATGATGAAATACGTGTCGGTCACGTGCACGTCGAGGCCGACCGCCGCAAGAAACAATCCTGTCAGCCCGCCGATTGTGAACAGCCCGATGAAGCCGATGGCGTAGAGCATCGGCGTCTGCCACGAGATCGATCCCCGGTACATCGTCGCCGTCCAGTTGAAGACCTTGACGGCTGAGGGGATCGCCACGAGAAAGCTCAGGATCGAGAACACGAGCGCTGAGTAAACCGACTGGCCCGCGACGAACATGTGATGGCCCCACACCAGGAAGCCGAGCACCGCGATGGCGAGGCTGGCGAACGCCACGAAGGAGTAGCCGAACACCTGCTTCCGGCAGAACGCGGCGACCAGCTCGCTGACGACGCCCATGGAGGGCAGGACCATGATGTACACGGCGGGATGCGAATAGAACCAGAACAGGTGCTGGAACAGGACCGGATCGCCGCCGAGCCGCGGATCGAAGAAGCCGAAGTGAAATAGCCGCTCGACCGCGACCAGCGCGATCGTGATCGCGATGACCGGCGTGCCGAGGACGAAAATCAGGCTCGTGGCGTACATCGACCAGATAAACAGCGGCATCCGGAACCACGTCATCCCCGGCGCGCGCATGCGGTGGATGGTGACGATGAAGTTGAGGCCCGTGAGAATCGAAGAAAAACCGGTGATGAACACACCCAGCGCCGTAGGGATGACGTTGGTGGTGGACGAGACGGTGCTGAACGGCGTGTAGAACGTCCACCCGGTGTCGACGCCTCCGGCGACGAGCGCGTAGAGCGTGAAGGCGCCGCCGATGATGTAGATGTACCAGCTCGCAAGGTTCAGCTTTGGAAACGCGAGGTCTTTCGCGCCGATCATGATCGGCACGAGGAAGTTGCCGAGCGTGGCCGGAATCGACGGGATGAGGAAGAAGAACACCATCATCACGCCGTGCATCGTGAACAGCTTGTTGTACGTCTCGTCCGAGACGAGATCCCCGGCGGGCGTGGCGAGCTCGAGCCGGATGAGCACGGCGAAGGCGCCCCCGACGAAGAAGAAGAGGGTGATGGCCGCGAGGTACAGCAGCCCGATGCGCTTGTGGTCCCGTGTGAGCAGCCACGATTTGATGCCGTAGCCGTCGTTCAGATAGTGCCGCGGCGGCATGAACACAGTACTGCTGGGCATGGCTACCTTGCCTGCACCTGGGCCAGCACACTGAGCGATTTGACGTACTCAATGAGCTCCAGCAACTGCTCTTCGGTCACCAGGCCCTGGGAGGTTGGCATGATCGGCTGGAAGCCGGCGGCCACCTTGGCCGCCGGGTTCAGAATCGATTCGCGTACGTACGCTTCGTCCACCGTGATCGTCTCTCCGCTTTGCAAGGTGACCGTCTTTCCGAACAGACCCTCGAGCACCGGTCCTCGTCCCTGCGCGTCGGGTCGGTGGCAGGTGTTGCACGCGAGATCCTGGAACAGCTTCGCGCCGGCCGACGCCAGCGATCCTTCCGGAACGCCTCCGCTCAGCCACGTCTGGTACTCGCTCGGCTCCATCACGACCACCTGGCCGGTCATACCCGAATGGCGCGTGCCGCAGTACTCCGCGCAGAACAGTTGATAACGGCCAGGCTTGGTCGGCTGAAACCAGATATGCGTGTACCGTCCCGGTATGACGTCGGCCTTCACGCGGAACGCGGGCACGAAGACGTCGTGGATGACGTCCTCGGACGCCATGATCAACCTGACCGGCCGGCCGACCGGCACGTGCAGCTCGTTGATCTCGCGCTGGCCGTCGAGGTGTTGAAACTTCCACATCCATTGCTTGCCGACGACGTAAATGTCGATCGTCTCGTCAGGCGGGCGCGACATCGCGAAGAACACGCTCGCGCCCCACACGAAGATCACCATCGAGATCACGAATGGAATGATCGTCCAGGCGAGCTCCAGCAACAGGCCGCCATGAATAACGGCGCCGACACTCTCGGGCGCACGACGGCGGTACTTGATCGCAAAAAAGACGATGAGGCCGGCGATCAGCAACGAGAAGAAGGTGGAGATGGCGATAAGGAAGAAGTACAGGGCGTCGACACGACCGGCCATGGTCGACGCCTGCTCGGGAAACAACGGGGTACCGGACCACATATCAGATTCGGCTCCGTCCTTCGACAAGCTCAGGCCGATCGGCATGGCTCGCTCGCGGTCCTCTCGAACCGCGAGCCTTCTCTCGTCGCAGCATCAGCGCGATGAACGCTCCGATCACGAGGACGGTGGCCACCCCGGCCAGCCGCATCACCCGCATGATCACGAGGCCGTAGCCGCCGCTCATCGGGTCGTAGTGGTAGCAGTACAACAACAGCGCGTCGACGGGCGATCCCACCTTGCCAGCCGACGCCTCGACGAGGGCGAAGCGGAGATCGCGCGCGCCGTACTCGATGCCGAACAGGTACCGCGCCAACCGTCCTTCCGGTGTGAGCACGATGACTCCGCTCGGGTGTGCGAATTGCTTCGTGGCGGCGTCCCAGGCGTAGCGGAAGCCGGCAGCCTGCGTCAGTCGATCGATCGACGGTTGATCGCCGGTCAGGAAGTGCCAGGCCTGCGCGGCGCCGGCCCGTTTGTAGCGCTGGATATAGCCGGCCTTTTTGGCGGCGGCCGAGGCTGGGGTGTCAGCCGGGTTGAAGCTGACCGTGACGATCTCGAAATCCTTGCCCGGCTCGAGCGAGAGCAGGTCGAGGGCGCTCGCGAGCCCGTTGATGACCAATGTGCAGAGCATCGGACAGTCGTAGTACGAGAACACGAGAACGACCGGGCGCTTGCCGAAGTAGTCGCCGAGGCGGACCGTCGCCCCGGTTTCGTCGCGGAAAACGGTGTCGAGCGGCACGAGCTCATCGAGGTTCTGATTGAAGCCGATCTCGCGCAGCGGCGCCGGCAACGCCGACGAGACAGTGCCCGGCTCGCGTTTGTAGCCGGCAGTGGGCGCGCCTGACATTTGTGCGTCGACGACGATCAACGCAAAAACCGCAAAAAACGCAGAGAAGAAAACCCGAAGAGGTGTCTTCATCTCGCTTGCTCGGTTCTTGCCGGCAGACCCCGTTCCAGAGTGAGTCTCATCGCCTCGTCGATCGGAATGCGCACGACGCCGGCATTCTTGTCCACCCAGCCGTAAGTAGTGAGCAGCTCGTCCTCCTTCGTCCGCAGGTCGCTCAGGTCCTGGCGCGGGTCGATCTGCAGCCGCGGTTCGGGCGGCACGCGGGTCTCCTGCGAGATCGCCAGTGGATACGCGGGCGGCACGCGCGCCGCCTCGCGAACCTCGAAGTACCGAAAGAGCACGACGATCAGGAGCGAGACGATCGCCCCGACGACCAGCAGGCCGAAGCCGAAGGCGAAGATGGCACGGATGTTGACGTCGCTCTCTTCGTGATGGATCCCGTCGTGTTCGGACCCCGCCGCTGACCCGTGAGCGACGTCGGCCGCGTGCGGCGGATGCATCTCTGCCATGACTAGTGGACCGTCCTCGGTGGCGCGCCGCGCTCGATGATTCGGCCGAGCGCCTCGTCGAACTGCGGATCGTGCAGCGGCAAGATCGCGCGGCCCCGCATCTGCCAGATGAAGCAGCCGAGCCAGATCGATCCGAACGTCAGCGGAACGACGATGTCCATCCAGCTCACCGAGATGCCGGTCTGATGGAACTCCGGCGCGATCAGCCAGAACAGATCGATCAGCCGCACGATCAGGACGCCCACGGCCACCTTGATCAGCAGATCCGGCTGGCGCTTCACCCGTCGCGACAGCAGCACCACGAACGGCGCTGCAAAATGACACAGGATCAGCGTCAGTCCGACCGCACGCCATCCGGTCTGCAGCCGGTGCAGGTACCACGCGATCTCCGCCGGCAGGTTGCCCGACCAGATGATCAGATACTGCGAGAAGGAGAAATACGCCCACAGCATCACAAACGCGAGCATCAGGTTGCCGAGATCGTGGAAATGCGCGGGGACGATGATGCGATCGAGCGGCGGGCGGCGGCTGAGCCACACGAGGGCCACGATGAGGAACGCCAGCGCCGAGAGGCCCTGGCCCCCCATGATCAGCACACCGTAGATCGTCGAGAACCAGTGCGGCTCGAGCGACATCATCCAGTCGAACGACGCGAAGGTAATCGTCACGCCGTATGCGACGAGCCCCCCGCCACTGAGGATCTGCATCCGGCGCGCGAGCCTCGGGTCAGCCGTGCGGTCCTGTTCGAGCGACCAGCTGTTCAGCAGGTACGACAGCCCGTTCCAGACGAGGAAGTAGATCGCGGCCCGGATGAGAAAGAACGGTATGTTCAGGTACAGGTGCTTGTGCTGCAGCACTTCGTCGTGTGCCACAAGATCGGCGTTCGTCCAGACGTACAGGCGCGTCATCCCCAGCGCGATCGGCAGAAACATCAGCGTCATCACGGGCAGCACTCGCGTCGCCGCGCCGATGGGGCGGCGGATGACGACGCCCCAGGCACCGCCGGAGAGCTGATGGATCATGCCGAGTGCCAGGCAGCCGAGCGTCACGCCAAGGCAGAGCATGTAGGCCATCAGGTACGACTGTAGGAATTGCCGCAGGTCGACCAGCAGCCCCACAAGCGACACCGCTGCGCCCACGCCGCCCGCGACGAACAGCCGGCGCTGCAGCCCCGCAAGCTCCGGAATGGCGACGTCGGCGGTCTGTGTGAGCTGCGTCACTGGATCCTGGCCCGGTCGGCCGGCGGCACGTCGGCTAGCGTGGCGTGTCCGCTCAGCTGCAGCGCGCGGATGTAGGCGACGATCGCCCACCGATCCGACGGCTTGATCTGCGAGGCGTAGTCGGGCATCGCGCCGAAGCCGTTGGTGATCACATCGAAAAAATGTCCGACCGGCGCATCGCGGAGCCGCTCCTGGTGGAACGAAGGCGGACGCCGGTAGCCGCGCAGCACGACCATCCCGTCGCCCTCCCCGGTGCGGCTGTGGCACGGCGCGCAGTAGATGTTGAACCGCTCCTCGCCGCGCGTCATGACCGGGGCGTCGACGCGGAACGGAAAGACCGCGGCCTCCTCGCCGTTCAGTTTCCCGTCGTAGAGCAGCTCGTCGTCTCGCAGCAGACCGCGCGCGACGGTGCCCTCCACCGGCGTTCGCGCGGAGCGGGCGTCGCTGAAGAACGCCGACTCGCGCAATGGGGTGTACTTCGGCTGATCGTGCATGTCCTGGCGACACCCGGATCCAGCCACCGCCAGGAAGACGACGATCGTCCGGGACAGGCCACTAGTCCTCAACGGACGTGATCTCCCGCGGGTTGAGCGTTTCGAGGAAGTGGCGCGTGCCTTCGACGTCGAACTTCGGATCCTTCGACTCGATGCACAGAAAGAAACGGTTGCGGCTTGCCAGCGCGAACCGCGGCACGTTGAAGACGGGGTGATATGGCTCCGGAAGCCCGTTCAGTGCCAGCATCCCGAGCACGCACGCCAGCGCCGCGCCGAGAATCGTGGTCTCGAAGGTGACGGGAATGAACGCCGGCCAGCTGTGCAGCGGCTTGCCCCCGATGTTGAGTGGGTACGCAATCACTGACGACCAGTACTCCAGCGTGTAGCCGCCGATGCCGCCGCATAGCCCGCCGATGAGCACGATGAGCGGCAGCCGCGTATGATGCGCCCCCAGCGCTTCGTGCAGCTCCTCGATCGGGAACGGCGAGTACGCGTCCATGCTGCGGTAGCCGGCGTCGTGCGCGCGCTGGGTCGCCGCGACGAGCGAGGTCGGATCCTCGAACTCCGCCATCAGACCGTAGACCGTGATCGCGCGCTTCATTCCTCCACCTTCGCTTCAGGCAGCATCGTCCGCATCTCGAAGATCGAGATCATCGGCAGGAATCGAAGGAACAGGAAGAGCAGCGCCAGGAACAGGCCGATCGTGCCGACCAACGTGGACCAGTCCCAGAACGTGGGCGCGAACATGCCCCACGAGGAGGGCAGGTAGTCGCGATGGAGGCTCAGCACGATGATCACGAAGCGCTCGAGCCACATGCCGACGTTCACGATGAGCGAGATGATGAACAACGTCGGCACGCTCGTGCGCACCCGCTTGAACCAGAGCGCCTGCGGAATCACGACGTTGCAGAGGATCAGCGCCCAGTACACCCTCGAGTAGGGCCCGAATATCCGGTTTAATGGAACGAAGCCTTCGTACTTGTCCCCGCTGTACCACGCGATGAATGCCTCGGTCGTATAGCCGTACGCCACGATCAGTCCCGTGACCAGCATCACCTTCGCCATGTTCTGCAGGTGACGCATCGTGATGAAGTCCTCGAGGTTGTAGACCGCGCGGATTGGGATCGCGAGCGTCAGCACCATCGCGAAGCCGGAATAGATCGCGCCGGCGACGAAGTACGGCGGGAAGATCGTCGTGTGCCAGCCCGGCACAATCCCGACCGCGAAATCGAAGCTGACGACGGTGTGCACCGACACGACCAGCGGCGTGGCGAGCCCCGCGAGCAGCAGATACGCCGTTTCGTAGCGGTGCCAGTGGTGTGAGGATCCGCGCCAGCCCATCGCCAGCATGCCGTAGATGACCCGGCCCACGCGCGACTGCGACCGGTCGCGCAGGGTCGCGAGATCGGGAATCAGCCCGACGAACCAGAAGAGCAGCGACACGGTCGCGTAGGTCGACACCGCGAAGACGTCCCAGATGAGCGGGCTCCGGAACTGCGGCCAGAGGTTCATCGTGTTCGGATACGGGAACAACCAATACGCGAGCCAGGGCCGCCCTGTGTGAAAGACCGGGAAGACGGCGGCGCACGAAACGGCGAAGAGCGTCATCGCCTCGGCAAACCGGTTGATCGACGTTCGCCATGTCTGCTTGAGGAGGAGCAGGATGGCCGAAATCAGCGTGCCGGCGTGGCCGATGCCGATCCACCACACGAAGTTCGTGATGTCGAAGGCCCACCCGACCGGGATGTTGTTGCCCCAGATGCCGATCCCCGTGAACACCAGGTAGGTCAGCGAGACCAGGAGCAGAACGGTGAGCAGCATGGCGACGCCGAATCCGGCATACCACCACAACGGCGTCCTCCGCGTGAGGACGATCGAGCTGATCTTGTCGGTGACCGTGTCGAACGTATGTCCGGGCGCCATCACCGCAGGCGTCGCGGCGCCGACGATCGCCCGGTTCGGATCTTCGATCGGCTGCAGGCTGTCGGGCACCTTAGTCACCCAGTTCCGGGTTGACGTTGCGGAGCGCGGCGAGATACGTCGTGCGCGGCCTCGTGTTCAACTCGCCGAGCAGCGAGTAGCTCCGAACTTCGGCCTGCAGCCTGGCGACGCGGCTTGCCGGATCGTTCAGGTTGCCGAAGACGATCGCGTCGGCGGGACAGGCCTGCTGGCACGCCGTCTTGATCTCGCCGTCGCGAACCGTCCGGTTGTCCTTCTCGGAATCGATTTTCGCGGCGTTGATCCGCTGCACGCAGTACGTGCACTTCTCCATCACGCCGCGGCTGCGCACGGTGACGTCGGGATTGCGCGCGAGCTTGAGGCTCGGCGTGTTCCAGTCCTGATACAGCAGGAAGTTGAAGCGGCGGACTTTGTACGGGCAGTTGTCCGAGCAGTACCGCGTGCCGACACAGCGGTTGTACACCATGTCGTTCAGCCCTTCGTGGCTGTGCGCGGTCGCCCCGACCGGACAGACGACCTCGCAAGGCGCGTTCTCGCACTGCATGCACGGCACCGGCTGGAAGTAGGTCTCCGGGTTGTCAGCGGGTCCGCGGTAATAGGTGTCCACGCGCAGCCAGTGCATCTCGCGCCCGCGCAACACCTGATCCTTGCCGACCACCGGGATGTTGTTCTCCGACTGGCAGCCGACGACGCAGGCGTTGCAGCCGATGCATGCGTTGACGTCGATCGCCATCCCCCATTTGTAGCCTTCGTACGGGACGTTCGGATACAGCGTGATCGTCTTGGGCGGTGTCTCGTCCCCCTCACGCACCGACTGCGGGTTGCGGACGTACTCGTCCCGCGCCACCGCGCGGACCATCCCGCGGCCCTCCATCAGATGGTGATACTGGGTGCACGCCAGCGAGAACTTCTCCCCCGTGCGGACGATCTCCGCGCCGCCTCCGACCCACGGCGCATCGGACGTCCGGATCGCGTTCGCGTTGAAGCCTGCACCCGCCGCCACCCGGCCGCCGCGCGGCCGGCCGTAGCCGAGATGCACGGTGACGCAGTCGTCCGCATGGCCGACGACCTGGAACAGCGCGCCGCGAATCGTCCGGCCGCGATACCGCACGTCCACGACGTCGGTGATGACCTGCCCGTGCTCGCCCCCTGTGACCGCCGGCGCTTCCGTCGCCCGTAGCCTCGCGGCGGTCGCCGGGCTCGCGAGCACCGCGTTGTCCCACGTCAACCGTGTGATCGGCTTCGGCAATTCCTGAAGCCAGCCGTTGTTCGCGAAGCGGCCGTCGAGGATCGAAGGGTCGGTGCGGAAGGCAATTTCGAAGCGGCCGCCGTCAGTCTCGGAGGCCGGCGGAGGCGTCGCGACGCCGACCGCGGAACGAGCGGTAACGCTCTTGGGCGAGAACGCGGAGTTCGGGACAATACCGTCGTGCAGCCAGCGGCGCCAGGCGGTTTCGAATTCCGGCCTCGGCAGCGTCCGTCCTTCGGCAAGTGGGGCAGGCGCACGGTCGGACTCAGGGCGGCGTTCCGAGCCGGTCGGGCGTTGCCTAACGGCGACCCCCGGGGGCGGGGCACCCCAGAACTCTCGCACGAGGTCGTACCCGGACCGCTCTGGACGGTCGCTCATCGCGGCCAGCAGTTCGTACGCCGACTTGCCGCCGTAGAGCGGCGCGATGAGGGGCTGCACGATCGACACGGTGCCGTCGTATCCGCGCGCGTCGCCCCACGCCTCCAGGAAATGCGCCTCCGGGATCTGCCAATGGCACAACTCCGACGTCTCATCGTCGTACAGGCTGAGATGCGCCCGGAGCTGGACCTTGTTCATCGCCTCCGCGAACCCGAGATCCACCGGCGCCGTGTAAACCGGGTTGCCGCCGACGATGACGAGGAGGTCGACCCTGCTGGCGTTCATGTCGGCGACCAGCTCGTGCAGCGAGTCGAGCTGATTGGTCGGCTCGGCTTCGACCGGTTGCGTGTAGATCACCGTCCGGCCGACGCCGCCGAGCGCCTGGTTCATCGCGTGCGCGAGCGCGTGAACGGCCGGCGGCTGACCGTCGCCGGCGATTATCAGGCTGCTGCCGCGGTGCGCCTGCAGATCCCGCGCGACCGCCGCGATGAACGTGCCCGCCGCCCCAGCTGACCCACCTGCCGCACGCGACCCGCCTGACCCACCCGGCACGCCGACGGCTGCCGCAATCTCGCGCGCTGCCTGTTCAATGGCGCTCGGTTTCATCGGCAGACGATGGTCAGCCCGTGCCCCCGTGGACGAGGGCATCGACTCGATCGCGTAAAGCCGGTTCATGCGATCGGCCTGCTCGGGACGCCGGCGTGCAGCGAAGTCGCGCGCGTAGCGCAGCGAGCCGGGCCCGCAGCAGAGAAAGTCGGCGTCGAGCGCGAGGATCACGTCGGCCTGCTCGAAGCGGTACTGCGCGTCCACGTACTCGCCGAAGGCAAGCTTCGCGCCGCCGCGCGCGTTCTCGCGGCTGGCCGGATCCCACTGATGCCATTTGGCGGACGGGTAGCGGACGAGCAGATCCCGAATCTGCGCGGCGAGCGTCGGCGAATTGACCGACTCGGTCAGGAGGCGGAGCCCGGCGCCGTTGAGCGGCCGCTGCGCTGCGAGCGCCGCGGTGATGGCGCCCAGAAACGAGGACCACGGACGGATCTCGCCCAGGTTGATCAGCGTCTGCGAGCGATCCGGATCGTAGAGCCCGAGGACAGCGGCCTGCGCGAACACGTCGGTCGCGCCGAGGCTGCCCGGGTGCAGCGGGTTGCCTTCGATCTTGGTCGGCCGGCCTTCGTGGCTTTCGACCAGCAGTCCGGTCGCGACGCCGGCAAGCGGCATCGCCGTCGCGTAGAAGACCGGCTTGCCGGGAATCAGATCTTCAGGCTGGCGGACATAGGGGACGATCTTTTCGGCCGGCTGTTTCGTGCAGGCGGTGACGCCCGCGAGCGCGAGCGAGGCGCCCATCAGTTTCAGGAACGTCCGCCGCGCCACCGGGTCCGTGATCGCTTCAATCTGGGACGGGAACTCGTTGTAAAGATGCTGCCGGAACGCGGGGTCTTCGGCTCGCTCTTCGAGGGTTCGCCAAAAGGTGCGCGTTTCATCCGTCATCGATGGCACGTCGAACAGCTCGTGAGCTTCTGAATGTGGTATTGCGCGACGAGGCGCTTGCCGACCTCGAGCTGATCCGGCGGCGGAACGTAATCGACGCGGAACACCGCTTCGCGCGGGCGCACGTAGCGCTCCGGGTTGTTATGGCAGTCGAGACACCATTCCATCTGCAGCGACTGCTCCTGCCACATGAGCGGCATGCGATCGACCTGGCCGTGGCAGGTCGTGCAGCCGACGCCCTTGTTCACGTGGATGCTGTGGTCGAAGTAGACGAAGTCGGGCAGATCGTGGACACGCGTCCACTGCAGCGAGCGGCCGGTGCGGAAGCTTTCGCGCACCGGCTCGAGGAACGGGCTGTTGGCAAAGATCTGCGAATGGCAGTTCATGCACGTTTTCGTAGGCGGGATGCCCGCGAAGGACGAGTCCTCGACCGACGTGTGGCAGTAACGGCAGTCGATACCGTTGCCGGCGACGTGCCGCTCGTGGCTGAACTGAATCGGCTGCTCGCGCGCGACGTGCACGTCGGTGACCCAGGGCGAGCGGTTCACCTCGGCGAACAGAACGAGGAGGCCGACGATGAAGAATACCGCGCCGAAAATACTGACCCGAGCGATCGTGTTGGCACTGCGATGAAAGATCTGCGACATGAGATCGGCCGGGAACGAACGTGACGCCGGAGCGTCCTTCCTTTGGTTCCGCCTTCGCGCTGTCTGTATTCTGTGAAGTCTTTTACGCAGATGTCAAAAGTACCGGGGGGCGACTTCACGGCTGGGTTTAGACGACTTCAAATTCTCGGCGGCAATGATCGGGGGGACCCACATCGCCATCAGGCCGAGGCCGCCGGCGCTGATGACAATCACATCGGGGACCGGCCTCTTCACGCTGTCTTGATCGGGTTGCTGCACCCTGTGCAGGATTCAGCATTCAGTAGGGAACATCAATCAGTCGCTCGCTCGCATGCATGTCGTCATCGAGGAGCCGGAGCAGCGCTTTAGCAACAGGCCCTGGCCTGCCGTCGCCAATCCTCTGGTCATCCCATTGGACGATCGGCGCCACCTTGACCGAACTGCCCATCAACAGCATTTCGCGCGATGCGCGCGCTTCCGCCACGGTCACGTCGCGGACCTCGATTGCCTTCAACAGTTCTTGTTCTCGTAACGATTCAGCCAATTCCAGGAGGCGAAGCGACGTGCACCCGGCGAGCACGTGATCGAATTTCGGGTGTGCAAGCACACCATCCCTCGTGACGAAGGCGACGTTCATGTTCGAGCTCTCGCCAACATGGCCGTCAGTATCGATGAAGACGCCGTTGTCGAACCCCGCCTCCTTGGCTTCCATCTGCATGAGTACATTTGGGAGATAGTTGGTGGCCTTCGTGATCGCATAGATCGGTGCCTTGATCGGATACGTGGTGGTCATCACCCGCACGCCTTCTGTGAGCCAGCGTTCGGGGTACGTGAGGCCGGCGAACACCATCACGAAGAAACCAGGTGCGGCGCCCGCCGCCGGAGTCAACTCGAGGCTGCCGGGTCCGGACGAAAGCCAGTACCGGATTGATCCATCGCGCCTGCCGCTGACGGCTGCTGTCTTCAGGATGATCGCGCGCAGATCCGCGCGCGACGCGGGAAGCCGCAGTTTCGATCGGTCGGCGGACAGCTGGAAACGATCGAGATGCGCTTCGAGGTCGTAAAGTTTCCCGTTGACGAGCCCTGCGGTATCGAAGATGCCGTGACCGCGATGGACCATGTGATCGTCAAACGGCAGCACCATGAGCGAGGGATCGGTGACGATTCCTCCAAGCTGACTCGAGTAGAACGCGAAGTACTGCACCGGCTGGCGCGCCCGCAACGCCCTGAGCCGCGCGACGACATCATCGGCAGCCAGCACTTGCAGCATTTGACTGGTGTCAGGAATCGTCATCTTGCGACCATAGCACGACGCCACAGGAACGCTCGCGCTGTGGTTCGTCCTGAAGGGCGTGGACATGCCGAAGTGGGCCCGAGCGGGTGCACCGGCACGTTGAAGGTCATCAAGGATTGATGTTTCTAGCTCGTTGGCGCTCTCGCGCTCCGCGCAAAGGGACGAATCCAGCCTGAGGAAAAGAAAAAACGGGCCTTCTTCGTGTCTTGGTAGGCGGATAAAATGTAGGTTTGGGTCCCGCGTCGCTTGACGGAACGAAGCCGCGTACGCAAGATAGGGAACCGCGTGCACTTCAGAACTCTATTTGTCGTCCTGGGCCTCGGTTTCCTGTACGTGCTGGGTGGCAGTTCGGCGCCCCTCAGCGCGCAGGGTGGCGGGGCGTTCCACGGCTCGTCCGAGGATCCGGCGATCGCCTATTCGACCGCGCCGCTGAACAACGTCGTCGTCGACGTGAACAGGAAGCTCCTGGACGGAACCATTCGTCTCACGTTCGAGGGCCGCAGCGGATACCTCCGGTCGGCCCTGGAGGCGCTCGAGCTTCCGGTCGATTCGCAGGTGCTCGTCTTTGCGTCGGACAGTTTGCAGAGGCGATTGATCAATGAGAGCAATCCGCGGGCGCTGTATTTCAACGATCGCGCCATGCTCGGCTGGGTGCGGGACGGAACCGTCATCGAAGTGACGGCTCACGACGAGCGGGAAGGCATCGTTTTCTATACGCTCGCACAGACCGATGACCTCAGGGACGGCGTCCCGCAGTTCAGGCGGTCCTTCCAGTGCCTTGGGTGTCACGTGACTGGGGACACGCTTGGCGTGGCTGGGCTGCTGATGTTCAGCATGACCCGGCCGTCCGACCCCGCCGCGTCCGGGTTGCCGAGTTCGACCGATCAGAACACTCCGTTACGACAACGCTTTGGTGGCTGGTACGTGACTGGAAGCACCGGCTCTGCACCTCACATGGGAAACGCTGCGACCGCCCTTGACGGTCGTTCAACGCGCGAGGTCACATCGGTAGAAGGGTTGTTTGATTCGGACAGCTATCGTGCTCGATCGAGCGACATCGCTGCCCTCCTGGTGCTGTCGCACCAGACGCGGATGACCAACCTCCTGACGCGGGCCAGCTGGGAGGCGCGCGCCGTGGATCCCACGCTGCACCCGCCCTTCGTGGCCACCCCCGATGCGGAAGCCAGTATCGCCGCGATGATGAGCGGGGTCGCGAACGAGGTCGTGGATTACCTGCTGTTCATCGATGAAGCGAAGCTGACCGATCGGGTCCGCGGCTCGACGGGCTTCGCGGAGCGCTTCTCGACTGTTGGTCCGCGGGACCGAAAGGGACGCTCGCTGCACGAGCTCGATCTCAATCGACGTCTGATGAAGTATCCGTGCAGCTACTTGATCTACTCGGCCGCCTTCGACGCGTTGCCGCCTGCGGCGAAGGACCCCATCTACAAGCGCATGTGGCAGGTGCTTTCAGGAGAGGAACGGGATGCGCGGTACCGGTCCGCGCTCTCGCTTGAGGACCGTCGGGCCATTGTCGAAATCCTGCGCGATACCAAGAAAGACCTTCCGCCGTATTTTCAGAATGTGACCAGGTAGCGCAGCGACGAGCCCGGGTCCTATTGAATTGACAGGCCCGCTTTCCGCTCCTAGAATCGCGCTGCTGCATTAACTCCAATCCTGCTTACGTCGCCGACCTCGCCAGCCGAAAGATGGTTGGCGGAGCCGATCGCTGGCCGCACTCGTAAGTGAGAGAGGTCGCAATGAGATCGGGCCTATTGGTGCGGTTGTTCCTCGCTTCAAGGATCCGGACCCAGCCGATGACCGCGCACGCGCAGGAGGAGGCGGTGAGCGGCCGGCAACGTAAGGAGTCACAGTGGAGAGAGTTCCGATAATGCAGAATCCCGTTTTGGTGTTGATGAGCCTCTTCGTTGCGGCGATGGGCCTTCCCGTCGACACATTTGCCCAGAACAGTTCTCCGGGCGGTTGGCTGACGCCGAATTGGGATAAACCGCCAATAACGGACGCGAATAAGAAGCCGGCTCCGCGACGTAACCTTGCCGGGATGTGGGGCCCGGCCGGTGGGCCGGGAGCAGGAACCCAGGCAGCCGGCGTGCAGTTGAAGCCGAACAACGGCAGGCCGGAAAATCAGCTTCCGTATACGCCGGGCGGCTTGGAACTATACCGGTCCCACAAGGCGCTCGAGGGCATCGACGCGGTGCTCCCCGCCCAGGATAACGACCCCAGGAATCGCTGCGAGCCGTTAGGAATGCCGCGTAGCAATCACTACAACATCAGGCTCACCCAGATTTTTCAGGACGAGTACAAGGTAGTGATCTTGTATCACTACGACAATCGTTGGCGGGTCATCTGGACCGACGGTCGAGAACTCCCCAAGCTGGTGGAAGGGGGCGTAGAAATCGCCGGCGAGGTTCGAGAACGGCGGTTTTTCGGCTACTCGGTCGGCAGGTGGATCGACGATTACACGCTCGAGGTCCAGACGGTTGGAACGATGCCGGAAGACCGGGTGTGGCTAGATTCCACGGGCCGGCCGATCAGCGAGCAAGCACGCGTCACCGAGACATTCCGTCGTGTCGACAATGACACGCTGGTGTGGTCGGAAACGATTGCTGATCCGAAGGTTTATGCAACACCGTGGGACACCATGAGGCTCCCGATGCGATTGCACGATCCGCGTACGGACATCATGGAATACTACTGCTCGCCCTCAGAGCAGGAGAACTACAACAGGCTTTTCGGCAACGCCGCGGGCGGCAAAGGGGCACCATGAGAAGTGGATTTGTCATCGTGTCGGTTATCGCTGTCGGACTGTTGATGGCATTGCCCGTGGCCGCACACCACGGCAGCGCGGTGTTTGATACAGGCAAGAAAGTGACCCTGAAAGGGACCGTCAAGGAATGGGTGTATTCCAATCCGCACTGTTTGTTGAGCCTTGATGTCGCGGGTGAGGACGGCAAAATGGTGCAGTGGATTGCCGAGGGTCAGGCCCCGAACGTCATATTCCCGGTTGGCTATCGCAAGGATTCTTTCAAGGCGGGGGATCAAGTCACTGTCATAGTGGAGCCAGTCAAGAATGGGCGGCCGATGGGACGCATCCTTCAGGCTGTGCTCGCTGATGGCAGGACCTTAGGGGTCGCGTCATCACCACCCTCGGCCACGAGCGCAGCGCCACAGCCATAGTAGTGTCCGGCTTTAGCCGGACTTCTGATGGCGACAGCTTGCACAGCGTTGCATACGATCGCCAACAACCGTAGCGTGCGGTGCACCCTCGTCCATTCCACGCGGGTAACATGTAGATCCCCCCGCTCGAAGGAACTCGCGCCCTTTCGGTTTCATCATGAAACGCCTCTGGCCGTGCCTCGTCGCCATCCTCGTTCTGTCGTCCTGCACCTGGGTCGAAGACTTCGGCATGTACTGGGACAAGGGCTTCATCGATCCCTCGCTTGAAGGATCGTGGAAGAAGCTCGGGCTTCCCGGACAGGATCCGAACGACTTTCCCGGCCCTGATCTGTTGCGATTCACGAGGAACGGATCGAGCTATTCGGCCCAGGAAATCAATCCCATCGACCAGACAGCGGAGCCCGACGTCATCGAAGAGCAGAAAGCGGTTAACGCGCAGGTGATGAGCGCCCGAACGCTGCGGATTGGCAAGCATCTGTTCCTGATGCAGCGCGACCCGGGCGGCCAGGGGAAGGGTACGATCCAGCGCTACGACGTTTGACGCGGAATGCTGCAGGAATACTGGATGAACAACGGCGCCGGCGTGGACTTCCTCGAGGCCAAACACCCGACGGCGAAGAACATCAAGAGAAACGTCGGCGAGGGTGAATACGTCGTCATCGATACCTTCGACGACGAAGTGTTCAGGGTGCTGTCGGAGATCGCCGACAACCCCGGCGTACTGGTTCCTCAACTGTCAGTATAAGAAGATGCCCTGATGGTTTCGACGTCGCGCCGCCGGCGGCTCGCGGAGATCGCCTTGGTGGCCCTGTTCGCGGGCTGCGCCCACCGTCTTCCAAATGGCGGCGAGTGGGCCGGCGACCTGGCGGTCCGTCCCGGCAGCACGCTGCCTCGAGAGGGCGCTTCACAACCGCAGGTCATCACATTGTTCGAAGTCAGCCAGCAGCGAACCGTTGGCAAGCAATTCTTCATCGCCGGCGTTGGATACGTGGCGTTCAACGGCGGCGGTTCGACGCTCGCTGGTTTCAATCGCGCGCTCGACCCGTTCGTCGAGCTCACGGTTGCGGACCGCCGCGATCCGGGGCTGGCGGCTTGCCGCGCTCTTCTCGTGCCGGCCTCGTTTGTCGATCACGCCGTGCAGATCAGCGGTAGGGGACATTTTGCCGCCCTTCCGGGGGTTTACACGCGTAACCTGGCCGTGCTCCGGCTGGAGACGTTCTCGGCCTGCAAGCTCGTTCCTCGACGTTGATATGGCTATCGACCCGGCGCCGAGCTTGGCGCGGGCTCTGTGGGTTTGCCGGCTTTGCCGGTCGGAAGATCTACTAGAATTGCGGTGGAGGTGTGGCGTGATCACGAGGCTAAAAATCCTTGCACTCGGAGTAGTAGGGATCGTCGCGGCTGCCAGTCCGTTATTCGCACATCACTCATGGCCCGTCGATATGTCGCGGGAGATCACAGTGAAGGGAACCGTGACGGGGTACACCTGGTCCAATCCTCACGTGATGATCGACCTTGACGTCAAGGACGCCAGCGGCAAGATCGAGAAGTGGGACGTCGGCGGCCCCAGTACGACTCGTATGGCAGGGAACGGTTGGGACAGGACTACCCTCAAGATGGGAGACGCGATCACCGCGATCGGGTATCGTTTCTCAGATGGCTCGAACATTCTGCGACTGCAGAAGGTTGTGATGCCCAGCGGGAAGGAAATGTTCCTCTACGGCAGACAGTAGGCGCATTCGAGCGAAGCTGCCGGGACGAGAGCTGGAAAGAGTGGTGTCAGCGGCCCGCCTCAACTGACACCATTCGACTCGAGCGAGAGGCTGCTGGCCGACGACGAACGGAAGCAGACGATGCGCAGGCGGCCTCTATCGCTGACTGAGGCGGCGCAGCTTCTCCATCGGCTGTTTTAACGATCGGCCACGCCGCCGCATGTCCGCCCACACATCGCCAACCTTCGCTATGCGATCGGGCATATCCCGCAGCGTGAACGTAGCGGGATTCACCTCACCCCGCTCGACCTCTTCCCACGTGCACGGTGCGGACACCGGCGCGCCGCGCTTCGCCCGTACGGTATAAGCAGCCGCAAACGTGGCGCTGTAACCGTTTCTGCCCGTGTCGACGTAGATCCGCCCGCTGCGATCCGCCTTACTGAATTCCTGTGTGAGGTGATCGGTCGCACGGCTCACGAACACCGTCCCGACGTTATCGGCAAAGCGCGCAACGACTCCCGTGGGGGTCTTGCCGTCAATGGGGACGACGATGTGGAAGCCCTTCGAGCCGGATGTCTTGATCCACGAGGGCAAGGCGAGTTCCTCGAGCAGATCGCGCAGACCGATCGCCGCGGCTCGCACCGCTGCGGCGTCGTCTTTGGACGGATCGAGATCGAACACGCAAAGATCGGGGTGGTTCAGATGAGGTATCCGCGACGTCCATACGTGTTGCGTCACGGTATTCTGATTTGTCATCCACAGTAGCGATCGCGTGTCAGTGATCACGGGATGATGGACGACGCCGCCCTTCTTCGGGACCTCGACGCGCTGCAGCCAGGGTGGAAAGCCCTTCGACACATCCTTTTGCCAGAACCCCTTCTCGCCTATGCCGGCGGGGTATCGTTCCATCGTGACCGGCCGCCCGCGCAGGTGAGGCACGATCACGGGCGCCATCGTTTCGTAGTAGGCGGCCAGATCGCCCTTCGTAATCCCATCATCTGGAAAGAGCACTTTTTCGGGGTGGGTGATCACGGCTGCTCCCGTGTGACGTCGCGCACGTCCTTGTCGAGGCGGAGACCGATCAACCGCGGGTGCCGCAGCTTGCCGTGTGCGGTCCATGCGATGAACGCGACCTGCACGACAATTTCGGGACGCACCCAGTGCGCGCGCAGTCGGGGCAGGCCCTTGGCGGTCATAAACGGCGACTCCGGGAGCTCGATCGCGTCGAGGCGCGTACGCAGATTCAGCAACAGCTTCGTATCGAAGCCGGTGCCGAGTTTCCCGGCAAAGACGAGGGCGTCTTCGTCGTAGTAACCGACGAGCAGCGCACCAAGACCCACGCGCGCACCCTGCGGATCGGTAAAGCCGCCCACGACAAACGCCTGCGACGTCTCACACTTCATCTTCAGCCAGTGTTTCGAACGACGATGCTCGTACGGCGAGCCTCGGCGTTTGGCAATCACTCCTTCCCAGCCCTCGCGCCTGGCTCGCTCCCACGGTGTCTGGTCCTCGACGAGCTCGACGCGTCGCATCGGGGGCTCGAACGGCAACTCCTGCAGCAGCGCGCGTCGATCTTCAAGCGGCAACGAGGTCACCGCTCGTCCGTTCAACCACAGAATGTCGAAGACGTGATATGCGGTCCGGCCGTCCCAGGTCATCTCGCCGTCGAGAATCACCTCATGGACAGGAAGATTGGCGATTGCGCTGGCCATCGCCGGCAGATGTTGCGGAAGTCGATTGCGTGAGTACAGCTGAACATCGGAGCCACATTTGTACGCGAGCAGCCTGATGCCGTCGAACTTGCGCTCGAACAACCAGTCGTGTCCGATGAAGCGGTCCTGCGTCAGCGTGGCGGCCATTGGTTCAAGCCAGTCGGGCATTGTCGCAACGAGTGCCATGGCGTGGTCAGGCCGAGCCAAAGGTCAATGGAACAGAAGGTGAGCGTCGCGCCACGTAACAGTCTCACACCAGAACTCTTAGAGAGTCGAGGGCGGGGGGCGGACGGATCGTGCCGGTTGGCCGAGGACTCGGATAGGTTGGCTCCCAGGCTGGAGCGCTTAGCTCAAGGCCCGGATTACTGAAGTGGTCCCACAGCTCTGGCGGCTATCGCTGGCGCCAGATACCAGAACCAGAACAGCGCGGCCGCGAAGATAACCGGGCGCCAGTGAAGGGTGAACGGCAACCCGTTGCGCATCATGTAAATCGTGCACGCCAGGACTGTTTGGGCAATGAGGGCCGCGAGAGCGACGCTCGCGACGACTGCCGCGATAAGGAGGAAAGCGCCCACGTGATCGCTATCGGCTGCGCACGTCTCATCCAACAGACATGACGTGACGAATCCAGCCTGAAGGGCTAGCCGCCCCTGACGATCGCTGCGTCTAGCTCCTGAGTCCGTGCAATTACGCGAATTGCCCGTCGCTTGCGCCGCGACGGACGTTATCGCCTGCGGCACTTCTGCACCTCAGCGCGGACCGCTGCTCCCGTTTCAACGGCCGCGTCGGTCTCGAAGGGCTTGAGGAAGCCGCCAGTCGAAACCGTATGCAGGTAAAAGTGGTGCAAGCCCGCGGTGCTGGTTACCGTCCGATTGCTCAGGATCTCGATGGCGTGCCGAAGTTCGTGACCGATTGATCCCATGAGGTCCCAGTCGACCTCCCCTGTGTTGACGTGCACCCGCACAAACCGGTGCCCGCCACCAGTCGTCACGGACACAAGGCACGCCCGTACACCTCGCCCGCATTGACCCTTCTCGACGTACACAATGCCTTGGCTCGCGTTGATGGTTTCAATGAGACCGCGGAAGGTCTTTGATTGCTGATTCGCCAGGCCCATCAGCACCACGATTGAGGCGTTGCTCGAGCGTACGTGTTGAACAGTTTCTCCATCTACATCGTCAGCGCACGCTGGCCGTCCCGCGCATGCCACCCCGATCATCATCAAGCCGATGATCAGGTGCCGTGTTGTCTGCCTCATACCGTGACTCCCCTCGTTCAGAGAGGCGTGAACGGCCGGCAAAAACTTGCATGAGCTCAGAACGCACGTGAGACTCCGGAAAAACTTGCGGTTGAGAAGGCGATGTCCGGAAAGTGATGGCCTACGCAGTCACGGAGACACGACTCCGTGCCTCCGTGGCCCGTTGAAGCAAAAAATGGTCTAAGTGTGGTTCTGAGGAGGAACGGTGTTTCGGGGATACTAGATCATGGGCAGCGGGGAAGCATCGCGCAATCGAGGAGCGGCAGGAGATCAGACATGAAGACGGCGTACGACGTGATCATCGTGGGAGCGCGCTGCGCGGGTTCGCCGACGGCGATGCTACTGGCCCGTAAGGGATACCGTGTGCTCGTTGTCGACCGCGCGACGTTCCCCAGTGACACCGTATCGACGCATGTAGTGCATCCGCTGGGCGTCGCCGCTCTCGCACGGTGGGGATTGATCGATCGGCTCACTGTGACCGGATGTCCGCCGATTCACACGTACACCTTCGATTTCGGTCCTTTCACGATCGCCGGATCGCCGGGCACCAGCTACGCTCCGGTCGCGTACTGCGCCAGGCGGACGGTGCTCGACAAACTGCTCGTCGACGCAGCGGCTGAGGCCGGTGCGGAGATTCGGGAAGGCTTCACCGTGGAGGAGGTCCTGATCGAAGACGAACGCGTCGTTGGCATCAAGGGCCGCTCAAAGGGTGGCGAGGCCATGACCGAGCGAGCCAGACTGGTGATCGGGGCGGATGGCCGCTACTCGGTCGTGGCGGAAGCCGTCCGGCCCGAACAGTACAACGAAAGGCCGCCGCTGCTCGCCGCCTACTACACGTATTGGAGCGATCTTCCGATCGACGGGCGGTTCGAAACCTACATCCGCGCACGCCGCGGATTCGCTGCGGCGCCGACGCACGACGGCCTGACGCTCACCGTCGGAGGATGGCCGCACGCGGAATTCGAGACAAACAAGAAAGATGTCGAGGGCAATTTTCTAAAGATGTTCGATCTCGCGCCCGAGTTCGCAGAACGCGTTCGCGGCGCGAAACGAGCGGCGCCGTTTGCCGGCGCGGCCGTGACGAATTACTTCCGCAAGCCGTACGGTCCCGGTTGGACGCTCGTTGGCGATGCGGGTTACAACAAAGATCCGATTACGGCTCAGGGAATCAGTGACGCCTTCCGCGACGCCGAGCACTGCGCGATGGCATTGGACCAAACGTTTACCGGCGCTCGATCGTTCGACGACGCTATGAGCGAGTGGCAGCGCGCCCGCGACCGGCACGTGCTGCCGATGTACGAATTCACATGTCAGCTGGCGACGCTGGAGCCCCCGCCGCCCCAGATGCAGCAGTTGTTCCGCGCGATCCACGGCAATCAGAAGGCCATGGACGGCTTTGTACAGATGAACGCGGGAACGATCTCACCGGCGGAGTTCTTATCGCCCGAAAATATCGGCGCGATTATGACCGCTCGAGCAGCAAGCGCCTGACGCTCGAGACGGAGCAGCGCTTGTGTCACGCTCCTTCGCAGACTTCGGCCGTCCGCGGACAGGCTTCCTAACGGCTCGGGTGTGGATCATCAAGATGGCTCGAGGGGGAGTATCGAGTTGGCTCGTGAAACGCATCCCCAGCCTGACGACAAAGTGATACATCCGGTTATGTGCGACGGGAGCGTTGGCAGGGTCTAATATCCGGTGTTCTTGACCAAACGCCGACTACGGCGAGGAGCATAGAGGAGAGGTATGCGCGTCACCACGTTTGTTCTCGTGTTGCTGATTTCCATGGCTGTCCCTGCGGTTGCCCAGGAATGGACCGAGTACCACAGCGTCCGAGATGGCTTCAAGGTCGATTTCCCTGGCGAACCCACGGTGACTGAGACCACTTGGAAGTCGGAACACGGCTTCATGCTGCCGGAGCGAATCTACACGGTTGAAAAGGGTCGCGAGCGTTACTCGGTCAGCGTGATGGACTACCGCGGCATCGAGCCGATGGGTCTCGAGCGCGCCAAGTTGTGCCCGCCGGGCTCCGAGCCCTGCCTTGGAAGCGACCTCTCGGGTATCGGCTACTGGAAGCATGAGATTCGAGGGGCAGTCGCCAACGCGATGCTCAGGCTCATGCAACGGAACGTGAAGATCACCGATTTCTTCTGGACGCAGCTCGATCTCGTCGAAGGGTTTCAGCTCCAGATGATCAACAACGCCGATCAGTCCCCTGCCTTCGCCTTTGTCGCCATGCATGACAACAGGCTCTACGTGGTCGAGGGATTCGTGCCCAAGGGGTACCCGGCACCTGCCCTGTTTCAAACGTCGATGGGGTGGTTGGACAAGGACGGGAACGCGATTCGCTATCAGACGCTGTACGCGAACGAGTTCCACGGAATGGGAATATACCCACCACCCCCGCATGGAGGTGGCGGCGGCGCCGGCGGTGGCCCCGGCGGTGGAGGCCAGGGGCAAGGTGGCGGCCGTGGCCGACGCGGTGGTGGCGCCGGCAACCCCCAGCAGCCGTAACCCGACCTCGATTCGCGCGCGACCGCAAACGTGAGCTGCGGGCGGCGCGCGCGGCACGACGCCGCGCGAGCGCACCGAGGCATAGTGCGCGTGTCCGGCAGTCATCTCGTTGAAGATTCCACGTCACGCCCACCGCTGGCTTTGCCGCCGGCAAGCGTCTGTGCCACGCGCCGTTGAAGGATTACCGCCAGCCGCCTCCTGGCAATGAACGGAATTCGACGGTTCTCGTACTGCTAATCTGTGATGGGCTGCCCATCGTGAAAACTCAGGACTCCCGCAGCGAACGCGTCACGCCGATCAGACCCCTTAAGGGTCTCGATGCGGGCCGGGCGGCGCTTGGTCGTGGCGACTGGCAGGCGGCCCGTCTCGCATTCGAAGTGTCGCTGAAGACCGACGAAAATCCCGAGGCGCTCGAAGGGTTGGGGCTCGCCGCCTGGTGGCTCGATCTGGCCGACATCGTGTTCGACGTCCGCGAACGCGCGTATCGCATCTATCGTGAGCGCGACGACAGCCTGGGAGCAGCACGGATGGCTGTGTGGCTCGCCTGGGATACTGCGGCGTTCCGCGGCGAGCAGGCGGTTGCGAACGGGTGGCTTCAGCGGGCTCATCGGCTCCTGGAGGGCCGTCCGGATGCGCCAGAACATGCATGGCTTGCGCTGCGGAGCGGCGTCTTCGCGCTGCTCGATGACGGAGATCCGGAAGAGGCGGGGAAACTCGCATCTGAAGCGGTGCGGATTGGACACGCGGTCGGTGCGGTGGACTACGAGATGGTCGGACGCGCGCTGCATGGCTTTGCGCGCGTGACGGCCGGCAGCGTCGCGGAAGGCCTTCAGGAGTTGGACGAAGTCAACGCCGCGGTGCTGGCGGGCGAAATGCGCGATCGGGTGCTGATCGGCCTTGCCTGCTGCTACCTGATTGCCGCCTGTGAACGCATCCGCGACTACGAGCGCGCGGTCCAATGGTGCGATCGTCTGAAGGCCTTCTGCGCGAAATGGGGATTCCGGCCGCTGTTTGCCGTGTGCCGTACCCAATACGCCTCGGTGTGCATGTGGCGTGGCGCATGGGAGGAAGCCGAACGGGAGCTGACATCAGCCGCCGACGAGCTCGCGGCGTCCCGTCCGGCCATGACGGGGGAGGGGCTCGTGCGCCTCGGAGAATTGCGAAGGCGCCAGGGAAAGCTCGACGAAGCCATGACGCTGTTCGAGCGCGTTGGATCGCATCCGCTCGCCTCGCTCGGGCGCGCGAGTGTGATATTCGATCGCGGGGACTTCAAGACCGCCGCCGATCTCGCTGAGCGCCACCTCCGGCGTCTGCCAGCGAGCAATCGGACTGAGCGCGCGGCTGCGCTGGAGCTGATGGTTCGCGCCTGCCTGGAGCAGGGTCGCGCGGAGGAAGCCACGCAGGCGGTCGTCGAACTCCGCGCCATCGCGAACGAAGCAGGGACGGGACCGCTGCAGGCGTTGGCCAGTCTCGCGGCGGGCCTCGTGGCGTCGAGATCGCGCGATCCGAAATCTGCGAGGAAGCATCTGGAGGATGCGGTCGATCTCTTCAAGGAGAGCGGCGCGCCTTTTGAGACCGGTCGCGCGCGCGTGGAGCTCGCTCGCGTGATGGGAGCGCTCGGGCGTTCCGAAGCGGGTGTGAACGAGGCCCGGCGCGCGATCGAAGATCTGACGCCGCTCGGTGCAGGTCTGGAGATCGCTCGCGCCCGCGCGGTGCTCGATGCCCTGGCGACGGGCCCGGCAGCCGCATCACCAGGGGCCGAAGACCGGAAAGGCCTGACGCCACGAGAGGTCGAGATTCTTCGGCTGATTTCGACCGGCCTCAACAATCAGGCGATTGCGGAGCGACTCTTCATAAGCGAGCACACCGTCCACAGGCACGTCGCCAATACCCTCACCAAGCTCAACGTGTCGTCCCGATCGGCGGCCGTCGCTCAGGCCGGCCGCCTCGGACTGCTGTAGACGCCAACAGTCCGCGCCCGTTTTCCCTTCAGCGGTGCCACGGAGGCACGTGGGAGTGGAAACCGCCTTAGTGGCCCGTCCGGGCCATTTTTATCCGTCGCCGCAAAATGACCCGAACCGGTGAAGAGGTGGTTCGGGCGTCTTGCTAGATTTCTCCCGTCAACGATTCCCGTCATTTTCAGCGAAGGAGAAATCATGAAGACGACACGCCTCACGACCACGTTGTTCGGGAGTCTTGCCGCGGCCCTGCTGTTTGCGTCTTTCGTCGTCTCGGCGGCCGTTGCGCAGACGCCGGCCCATGTCATGGAGAACCTCAGCATCGCGAAGTGGGGTCCCGCGCCGCCGATGCTGCCGCCCGGTGCCGAGATAGCCGTCCTCGCGGGAGACCCGACCAAGGCGGTGCCCTACACCATCCGTCTGAAGTTCCCGGCGAACTATGACATTCCGGCCCATTCGCACCCGAGCGATGAGAACGTCGCGGTCGTCTCGGGCGAACTCTTCATGGGGATGGGCGCAAAACTGGACAAGAGAGGCGGACTAGGCCTCCGCGTCGGAGGATTCGCGCTGATGCCGGCCTACGCCAATCACTTCGCCTATACCAGGAGTGAAACCACTATCGTGCTCTACGGGCAGGGACCGGTCGAGTTCAAGTACGTGAACCCGGCGGACGATCCCCGCACGAAGACGACAACGAGCCTCAAGTAGATGGGTGACGCTCCCACCTCGGACGTGGGAGCATTCGGTTGTTACATGTGGACGGCGGATATCGAAAGGACAGTTTTCATGACTAGTGTTGTGTCGCGTAATCCTACGGCCGAATCAGAGCGTTCAACGACGAACCAACGCGCGCATGCCCTGGCCGATCGCCTCGAACAGGGAGCCCGGGCGCTCGCAAGCTTCGCGAGCTCACTCACGGACGTGGAGTGGCAAACCCGTGTCCCCAAGGACGGGCGCAAGATCGGCGTCATCGTGCATCACGTCGCCAGCGTCTACCCGCTGGAGATTCAGTTGGCACAGACGCTTGCCGGCGGCAAGCCAGTGTTGGGCGTGACGATGGATGCCGTCAACGAAATGAATGCCGGACACGCCACGGAGAACGACGCCGTCACGAAAGAGGCGGCGCTGGATCTGCTCCGGGTCAACAGCGCGGCAGCCGCGGCTGCAATCCGGGCTCTCAGCGACGAGGAGCTCGCTCAGGCCGCTCCCGTGTCGCTCTATTCTGATGCTCCACTCACGTGCCAGTTCGTGCTCGAGGATCACGCCGTCCGGCATAGCTATCACCACTTAGCCCGTATTCGAGGGGCGCTGAAGCGCTAGGCCGTAGCGGTCAATGTGAGGGTCATCTTTGGTGCTCGCTTCGGAACTCCGGCTTATGTGTGTGCTCGCGCATCCCGACGACGAGTCGTTGGGAACGGGAGGGGCGCTGGCAAAGTGTGCGGCCGAGGGAGTGGCGACCTATCTGGTGACAGCGACCAGAGGCGAGCGCGGCCGGTTCGGCGACAGCAAAGAGTCGCCGGGACCGGAGATCGTCGGCAAGGCGCGTGAGGCCGAATTGTTGGCAGCTGCCGAAGAGCTGGGCCTCAGAGAAGTCAGGTTCCTCGACTATCCGGATGGCGCGCTCGACAAGGTTGACGCGGCGGAAGCGATCGAAAAAATCGTCGGACACTTTCGCCGGGTCAAACCCCAGGTCGTGATTACATTTGGCCCGGAGGGCGCGTACGGCCATCCCGACCACATCGCCATCAGCCAGCTGACCACGGCCGCGATCGTGTGCGCCGCAGATCCGTTGTTCGGTTCCCAGCCGGCGACCGACGAGCCTCACCGCGTGTCGAAGCTGTATTTCATCGCGTGGAGTCCGAAAAAATGGGCCGCGTATGAGACCGCGCTGCGCAAGCTCGTGTTCAAGGTGGATGGCGAGGAGCGGCAGGCGGTGCCGTCGCCGGACTGGGCGATCACCACCGTCATCGATACGAGCCGGGTCTGGCCGGCTGTGTGGCGGGCCGTGTCGTGTCACAAGACCCAGATGACGATTTACAGAAAACTCGAGGAGCTGTCAGAGGAGCATCAGCGCTCGCTGTGGGGCACGCAGGAGTTCTACCGCGTTTTCAGCTGCGTTAACGGTGGTCGCACGCAGGAATCGGATTTGTTCGAGGGGTTGCGATGAACATTAGCCCGGAGCTCGAAGCGCTCAGACGCCGGAGAGCGCCACTTGAAATGCAGCCTGGCGAGTTCCGGGAGATCGGACATCGCCTTGTCGATCAACTCGCCGATCGACTGTCGAAGCTGCCGGACCGGCCGTTGACGCCTGACGAATCGCCCGAGGACGTACGGAGGGCGCTTGGGGCAGAGCAGACACTTCCGCCTGTCGGCACCGACGCCGGACGGTTGGTGAGCGAAGCGACCGAACTGCTGTTCGACCACTCGCTATTCAACGGGCACCCGCGCTTTTTCGGCTACATCACCTCGAGCCCCGCGCCGATCGGGATGTTCGGCGATTTCCTGGCGGCCGCTCTCAATCAGAATGTGGGGTCGTGGCGGCTGGCGCCCCTCGCTACCGAGATCGAAGGGCAGGCGGTGCGGTGGATTGCCGAGCTGATCGGGTTTCCCACCAGCTGCGGCGGGCTGCTGGTCAGCGGCGGCAACATGGCGAACTTCGTCTGTTTCCTCGCCGCTCGCGCGGCCAAGGCCCCGTGGGATGTGCGAAAGGAGGGGCTGTCCCACGAAGGGCGGCAATTGGTGGTCTACGCGTCCACGGAAACCCACACGTGGATCCAGAAAGCCGCTGATCTGTTCGGGCTCGGCACCGACTCGATCCGCTGGATTGGCACCGACGATGAGCAGCGGATGGATTCGTCTGCGCTGCGCCGCCAGATCGAGCAGGATCTTCGCCTCGGCCATCAACCGTTTCTCGTCGTCGGCACCGCGGGCTCGGTGAGCACAGGCGTCATCGATTCGCTGCCCGACATCGCCGCCATCTGCCGTGACCATGAGTTGTGGTTTCACGTGGACGGCGCCTACGGTGCGCTGGCGGCGCAGGCGCCCGGATCGCCGGCGAGCCTGCGCGCGTTGAGCGACGCCGACTCGGTCGCGGTGGATCCCCATAAGTGGCTCTACGCGCCACTGGAAGCCGGCTGCGTGCTCGTGCGTGATGCCGAAAAGCTGCGCAATGCCTTCTCGTATCGGCCGGCCTATTACCACTTCGACGATCAAGTCGTGAACTACTTCGATTACGGCCCTCAGAATTCGCGGGGCTTCCGGGCGCTGAAAGTCTGGCTGGCGCTCCGTCAGGTGGGACGCGCCGGGTATCTGAAAATGATCGGGGACGACATATTGCTCGCGAGGCATCTCCATCAGCTCCTGGCACACCATCCGGAGTTCGAGGCGACGACCCAGAGCCTCAGCATCACGACGTTTCGATATGTGCCGCCGGACCTGAGGTCACAACTCGGATCTGTGGAGGTCGAGAACTATCTCAACGAGTTGAACCAGAACCTGCTGACGACGGTGGAGAAAAGCGGCGAAGCATTTCTGTCCAACGCGCTCGTCGGCGGCAAATTTGTGTTGAGGGCCTGCATCGTGAACTTCCACACATCTCTGGGAGACATCGAAGCGTTGCCCCTGCTGTTGTCACAGTTGGGAAAAGAGGCCGATACGGCCCTCAGGCGGGAGCGCGTGGTTTCCTAACGCTTTAACTGGACTCGGCCGACGAGTGATCGTGCACGATGCGCCAACCCTCGGAGAGCTTTCGAAAGATCACCGAGGTCATCCCGCTCAACTCTTTTCCATCGGGCATCTTGAGGCGCCACCGCCCACGCGCCATCGCGGCTTCCGTGCCTAGCGTGAGGATGTCCAGCTCAGGGAAGTCGAGTGTTCCCATCTGCCTCCCTTCGGCTTGATAGCGCGTGCGATACCGGTCGAGCGTCGCCTGCCAGCCGCGCGTCTCCGTGCCGTTGGAGAAGAAGACAAGATCCGGCGATTTCCAGTACCCGGCCATATAGCCATCGAGATCGCCACGGTTCCAGGCGTCGATCTGGGCCGCCAACACGGCACCCACCTCCTTGACTGCATCTGGCTCGGGACCTGGCGTCGCCGCGCACGCTGCGCTCAAGACCAGAAGGAGTGTGGCTCGCCCTGCTCTCACGTCACCCTCCTCGCTTTGCCTCTGCTGGCGGTCGTCGGCCGAACGAAGAGTCGGCCGAAATCGATAGTCCAATACGCGCGAGGCGGCCGCAGTGTAGCGCCGCGGCTGACACGGATTCAATTTGCCTGCAACGTGAGCGTCGACCCTCGCTTCTGGCATTGACAGGCCTTCCTTCCAATCCTAGAATCGCGGCCTACACCACTAGAGTAGTGCTAGTGCTTTCCTGTTTTCGTCGCCGACCCCGCCAGCCGAAATGGTGGTTGGCGGAGCCGATCGTTGGCCGCACTCGTATTTGAGGGGAGGTCACAATGAGATCGGGCCTGCTGGTACGGTTGCTCCTTGCTTCAACGATCCTGATCCTGCCGATGACCGCGCACGCCCAGGAAGCGGCGGTGAGCGGCACCATCACGGATTCATCGGGAGGCGTGCTCCCGGGGGTCGCGGTCCGGGCGGTCCACGAGGCCACCGGAAATGCCTTTGAAACGGTGACGGACGAGCGGGGGGCCTACCGACTTGCCGTGCGCGTCGGCACGGTCCGGATCTCGGCCGAACTTCAGGGCTTCAACTCCATGGCGCGCGCCGTCGAGTTGCTGGTGGGACAGACCGGCGTCCTCAACCTGCAGATGTCGCCCGCGGGCGTTGCAGAGACGCTGACGGTGAGCGGCGAAGCGCCGCTGATCGAGACGACGACGTCGACGCTCGGTGGCAACATCGATCCGCGCCAGGTGGCGGAGCTGCCCGTGAACGGACGCAACTGGATCAACCTCGCGCTGCTGGCGCCCGGGAGCCGGACGGCGCCGGTCGCCGGTTCGAGAGAAGACTCCGAGAAGCCGCTGCCGGACAGGAACAACAACGAGACGCGGGAGTTCCATTTCCACGTCGACGGCCAGCAGGTGACGTCGGAGTTCGGGACCGGCGGACAGCCGCGGTACAGCCAGGATGCGATTGCCGAATTCCAGTTCATCTCGAACCGGTTCGACGCGACGCAAGGCCGATCGACGGGCGTGCAGGTCAACGTGGTCACCAAGTCGGGGACGAACCAGCTCTCCGGGTTGTTCCGAGGCAACTTTCGCGACAGCATGTTCAACTCGCCGAATCGCGCTATCGGCCAAGTGGAACCGATCAACAACCAGCAGTACAGCACGGCCGTCGGCGGCCCCGTGCTGCGGGACAAGCTGCACTTCTTCGTCAACTATGAATACGAGCGCGAGCCGAGGGTCAGCATCTGGCGAACGCCGTACCCGTTCTTCAACGTCTCGCTCGAGGGGACGAACAACCGGAAGATCGGCGGCGGCCGCCTGGACTATCAACTCTCGTCCCGAATGCGCGTGATGGGCAAGGTCGGTCGGGGCCGGCTGTGGGAGCCGTTCGGTCTGCCCTCCGCCACCAATCACCCGGCGTCCACGAATACGACCCAGGAATACAACGACGAGATCCTCGGGCAGTTCACGCACGTGCTGAGCAATCGGGCGGTGAACGAGATCAAAGGCGGGAAGACGGCGTTCGGGCTCTACAACGAGAATCTCACCCAGTGGTCGAACCACTGGCAGCGGGCGAACGGCATCACGGCCGGGTCGCCACGCATCACGTTTACGGGCTTCCTGATCACCGGCAACCAGAACCATCCACGTTCCCTTGACCAGGACGTGTACAGCGTGCGCGACGATTTGACCTATTCGTTCAACGTGAAAGGGCGTCACGACACGCGAGCGGGCGGCGAGTACCTGTTCAAGGACGTCATCGCGATTAATCGCCGGCAGAACATGGGTCTCATCGACGCGCGGGGCGGCCCGCTGCCGTCGGCGGCCGAGCTCCAGGCGTGGTTTCCCGACGCGTTCAATGTCGACACCTGGAACCTGGCGGCGATCTCCCCGCTCGTGCGCAGCTACACGATCGGTGTCGGAGACTTCCCTGTCGATCAAGGTTCGCAACGGTTCGCCCTCTGGGCGCAGGATGACTGGCAGATCTTCGATCGCCTGACGCTGAATCTCGGCGTGCGCTACGACGTCGGGATCGGCATCTTTGCCAACGACATCAGCTTCCCGCCGTTCCAGGAAGCCGGGCGTCCGGACGACTGGAACAATGTGCAGCCACGGCTCGGGTTTGCGTACCGGCTGAACGATCGAACGGTCATCCGTGGCGGGTCGGGGATCTACTACGGGGACGCGTTCGCCGATGCCGGGTCGGCGATTGGCAATAACCAGATCACCACGATTCGGTACGAGAACGACGGCCGGGCCGATTTCGCCGCGAATCCGACCAACGGCCGGCCGTTGCCGACCTATGCGGAAGCGAACCCCCTGTATTGCTACAACAACAACAATGCGCGCGGGTGTCTTATCCGTGATGTCCGGGAATTTACGGCACTGCCTCAGTACATCGAACTTCCGCGCACGTGGCAGAGCTCGATCGGCTTCCAGCGGCAGTTCGGCGCCACGATGGCGGTCGAAGCCGATTACGTCTACAGCCAGGGCCG
>Ga0208185_1000124_pt1 | contig 48736 bp, 44 predicted proteins | sample EasRivMeERMLT700_FD_187532 | JGI IMG/M metagenome (GOLD analysis project Ga0208185, IMG submission 187532) | Soil microbial communities from meander-bound floodplain in the East River, Colorado, USA - East River MetaG ERMLT700 (SPAdes) (version 2) | ecosystem: Environmental > Terrestrial > Soil... | reverse complement strand
CGCTCGATAGCAGCAGATCTGACAGCTTCGAGACCAGGTCCTCCAGATCGATTTGATCCAGCAGGTCGCCGGTGTACTTGGTGTATCGATATTTCATCGGTTACCAAAGGCCGACCTGAAGGTCGGCCTCTACGTCTGTTCGTCGTCGCCGTCTACGTCTGTTCGTCGTCGCCCTCTACGTCTGTTCGTCGTCGCACCCTCTATCCTCGTAGTCCTCTATGTTCGTAGAGGCGGACCTTTAGGTCCGCCTTCAGTTGTAGTACTTCTTCTTCCCGGCCGGGGCCGACGGGATCGTCCGCTCTTCGTCCCTGAACTTGTCTTCGCGGGAGGGCCGCCGCGCCGGCGTCTCCGTCGCCTGGTAGCCGCGCTCCTCGCTGCGGCCGATCTTCTTCAACGCGTACAGCCCTTCGAGGACGAAGTCGACGCCTGCTGCAAGCAGCGCAGGCGATGCATCGGGCGGAATGCCCGCTGCGTGGGCGAGTTCAACGAGGCCCTGAACGTCGCGTGCGTGCCCCAGGACCGCCTTCGTTCCCATGGTGTCGGCCAGCGGCAGACTGCCACCCAGATCGAACCACTCGATGACCTGGCGCGTTTCCAGGTGCGAGATGTAGCCGTCCGCCACGTTGGCGACCGCAGCGCGAATCAACTCCCGGCCTACGCTTTCGGCGCCTTTCAGTTCGCCCTCGTACTCCATCTCGAACTTGCCGGTAATGGAGGGAAGCGCCGCGTATACGTCAGTCACGCGCGCCACCGCGCACTCCTCGCGGTTCATCAACGCGCGGCGCTCGGCGTTCGACACGACGTTTTCCATTGCCGAGATCGGGAGCCGCTGGCTGACACCGGAGCGCTTGTCGACCCGCCGGTCCTGCCTCGCCTGGAACGCAATCTCTTCGACGACTTCGGCGACAAACGCGGGCACCTCCGTCCGGGGGCCCACGTCATCGCGCTTCAGCCACGCTTCCTGTGCGGTGATCACCATCGCATCTCCGCGGCCCGCCGGGTAGTGTGTGCGGATCTCCGAACCGATGCGGTCCTTGAGCGGCGTGATGATCTTGCCGCGCGCGGTGTAGTCCTCCGGATTGGCGGTGAAGGCCATCATCACATCCAGCGGCAGGCGCACGGGGTAGCCCTTAATCTGGACATCGCCTTCCTGCAGGATGTTGAAGAGCCCGACCTGGATCTTCCCGGCCAGATCCGGCAGCTCGTTGATCGCGAAGATCCCGCGGTTCGCCCGTGGCAGCAGCCCGTAGTGCATCGTCAACTCGCTCGAAAGCTGAAGACCGGCCTTCGCCGCCTTGATCGGGTCGATGTCGCCGACCATGTCGGCAATGGTGACGTCCGGCGTCGCGAGCTTTTCCACATACCGGGCGTCGCGGCTCAGCCACGCAATTGGAGCCTTCTCGCCCTCCGCCGACAGACGCGCGCGGCAGGCGCCGCAGATCGGGGCGAGCGGATCGTCATTGATCTCGCAGCCGGGCATAACCGGAATCTCATCGTCCAGCAGCGTGACGAGCGCACGAAGGAGGCGCGTTTTCGCCTGGCCGCGCAGGCCAAGGAGGATGAAATTATGCTGCGACAGAAGGGCGTTGACGAGTTGTGGCACGACGGTGTCGTCGTAGCCGACGATGCCGGGGAAGAGTGTTTCGCCGGCGCGCAGCTTGCGAATCAGGTTGTCGCGGACTTCCTGATGCACGTCGCGGCGCGGCACCGTGCCATCGGCGATGGCGTGGCGCAGATCGCCGACGGTCGAGATCCCGGAGGGTCTGGGCATATTGGGATTCTACTAATGGTTAAGGCTCAATGCTCAATGCTCAAAGCTGAATAATCAATTAGACGCGCGCAACGCGTTGTCAGACGCACACCCGTGGGCATTGAGCGTTTCCGCCTTCGCTTTTGGCTTGGGCGAGACCTCGCCGCAGCGCTTCGCGCGGAGGCGGGTAGCATTGGGCATTGTGCCTTTCTTCGATTCTTCCCGCCCGCAGGTCTTCGCGCACCGCGGCGGGTGCGATCTCGGGCCTGAAAATACGATCACGGCGTTCGATCTCGGAATGGCCGCCAAGGCGGATGGCCTCGAGCTCGACGTGCATCTGTCGGCAGACGGAGTCGTGGTGGTCCATCACGATGAGACCCTCGACCGGACTACCGACGCGTTAGGGCCAGTGGCCGCAAAGACGGCGGATGAGCTCGCCCGCGTGGACGCAGGCTACCACTTCGAGCGCGGAGGCGCCTTTCCATTTCGCGGGCGGGGGATTGGCGTGCCGGCGCTGGCGGACGTGCTTCGTCGTTACCGTGGAGTGCCGACGATCATAGAAGTCAAGGTGTATACCGCCGCAATGGGTGACGCCGTGGCGCAGGAGATCCGTCGCGCAAACGCGCTCGACTACGTCTGCGTTGCGGGATACGGCGCGGCGAGCGCCCGTGCCGCGCGTGCCGCGCTCCAGGGGGTGCCGGCGAGCGCGTGCCACGCCGAGGTGCGGCTCGCGTTGTACCGTTCCTGGCTTCGGTGGCCGGTCCGCCGCGCGCCGTACCACACATACCAGGTGCCCGAGTTTGCCGAAGGGACGCGAATCGTCTCGCCGCGGTTCATCCAACATGCGCATCAGGCCGCCCTCAAGGTACAGGTATGGACCGTCGATGATGAGGCGGACATGTGCCGTCTTCTCGCGTGGGGCGTCGACGGCTTGATCAGCAACAGGCCGGATGTCGCCGTGCGCGTGCGCGACGAGTTCCTGGCCACGAAGGACACAAAGACGAGGTGAACCACGAAGGACACAAAGGACACGAAGCAATAGAACACGAAGAATTTCTTGTACAAAGTGGTTTTGTGCTCTAACCTTTGTGACCTTTGTGGTTGACCCCGTCTTTGTGACCTTGCAGGACGTCCTCGATGCGCGCGTCCGCGTGTACTCCGCGATGCGCCCGTCGTCCATGCTGCGCCATCCGCTGCTCGAGGAATGGCTTGGCTGCGAGACGTGGGTCAAGCACGAGAATCACAATCCGACCGGCGCCTTCAAGATTCGTGGAGGTCTGAATCTCGTGGCGCAGCTGACGCCGGACGAACGTCGCCGCGGCGTCGTCAGCGCCAGCACGGGGAACCACGGGCAATCGATTGCCTTCGCCAGCCGCATCCACGGCGTAGCGTGCCGGATCTTCGTGCCCGAAGGGAACAACCCTGAAAAGAACGCCGCGATGCGCGCGTACGGGGCCGAGGTCATCGAACATGGGCGAGACTACGACGCCGCGCGGGAGCGTGTCGAAGAGCTCGTCGCGCAGAAGGGGTGGCGTTACATCCACTCGGCGAATGAGCCGCAGCTGATTGCGGGCGTTGGCACCTACGCGGCTGAGATGTTCGAGGAGATTCCCGATCTCGATTACGTGTTCGTCCCGATCGGTGGTGGCAGCGGCGCGTCCGGCTGCTGCGTAGTGCGCAGCGGCATTTCGTCAAAGACAAAGATTGTCGGGGTGCAGGCGTCGGGTGCGGATGCGTTTACCCGCTCGTGGCGCGGTCCGACGCGGGTGACCGCCGACCGTGTTGATACGTTCGCGGAAGGGATGGCCACACGCGTCACGTTCGACATGACGTTCGCGATTCTGAAGGAGCAGCTCGATGACATCGTGACGCTCGACGAGCCGGAACTGGAGGAAGGCGTTCGTGCCGCACTGCGGTTCACGCACAACCTCGCCGAAGGATCCGGCGCCGCGCCGATCGCGGCGGCGAAGAAGTACGGCGCGAAGCTGGCAGGGAAGAAGGTCGGCTGCGTGATGAGCGGCGGAAATATGGACACGAGGACGCTGAAGAGGATCCTGATCCGCGGACCCGAAGGGTCCGCGCCGCTCGAAAAGAGTTAATTCCGTGTCTCTGCGTCTCTGTGACCCGTCTCAGAACTCCAGCGTCACCCCAACGGACGGAACGATCGGGAACATCACGTCGAGCGGCTCGAAGGCACGGCCCGTGCGCCCGTCGATCCCCGGAGGCACCTGCCGCAGGTTCTCGCGGTTGAGGACGTTAATCACCTCGCCGAAGAGCGTGAGACGACGTCCGCCCCACTGGTACGTGCGATCGGCGCGAATGTCGAGACGCGAATACATGGGCACGCGCACGGTATTCCTTGTGGCGGACACGAAGTACGCATCAGGCGCGCGTCGCTCGAGGTACCCGACGATTGGTCGATTCGAGCCGAACCTCCACCGCGCATTCACGCTCATCCGATCCGACACCAGGTAACGTCCGAATAGCGACACGCCGTGACGCTGGTCGAAGTCACCGTCAAACGTCTCGCCGGTGACACGGTCGGTATAGCGCGTGCGGCCGAATGAATAGGCCACCCATCCGGACAACGCGTCTGGCGATTTCCGCTGCAGCATCAGCTCGACACCGCGCGACCATCCCTTCAGCCGGTTCTCGAATCGTGTCGTCGCTGACGGAACCCGCAGAACCTCGCGTACCAGCTGGAAATGTTGGCCGGGCAAATCGATCCGATCGCGCTCTTCCCGGTTGTAGACGGTGACCTGCACTCGCGTGGCGGCGCCCAGCCGGCCTTCGACACCGGCGTCCACGTCGAAGGCGCGCTCCGCACGCAGGTCTGGCGCGCCTCTACGTCCGACGATCTGGGCGATCTCGGGGAACTGGTGTTGAACGCTGGCTCCGGCAACAAGGGTCAGGCCCGCGGGACGTTGCCATTCCACCTGCAGCCATGGAGACGCGGCCCACTCGCCGTTGAGTCCGAACCGGTCGATACGGGCGCCGGGTGTGATCGTGACCTTGCCACGCGTCCAGTGGATCTGGCCGTAGGCGCCGGCGCTGGTGGTGGCGCGATCGAAGTCCTCGCCACCGAGAATGCGCCACCCTGGAACGCGGAACGCATGGTGTTGCCCCTGGTTCTCTCGCAGGACGGACGCGCCCGCTTCGATGAAACGATTCGTGCCCGGGCTAAACCCAACCTCCATCCGATAGCCGGCATCCCGGCCGTGGCCGTGCCCGACTGTGACGGACTCACCTGTGTCGTTCCTGTACGACTCACCAACGACGAACATCTGATGCGTCAGAGCAAGCCTTGGCGAGATGGAGTGCCGCCACGCCACGCTGCCCAGCCAGCCGACGTGCGCCGCCTGGCCCAGGCCGGTGGGGTCACCGATATCTTCGGCCGACCTGTCAAGGCGTGACCGCCCGCCGACGAGGGTCGCCTGGAGCTGGTGTCGCTCCGACACGTCGTAGACGACCTTCGAAAAGAGATCGCTGAAGCCGAACGCAATGCTCGAATCCCTCAGTACTTGCTTCAGGAACAGATCGAGATAGCTTCGGCGCCCGGACACGAGCCACGAACCGCGCGAGGCGGCGCCGAGCGGACCTTCGGCGGTGACCGAGGCGCTGGTCCCACTGGCCGTCAGGTTGTACCGCGCACGCTGGCGCGATCCCTCCCGCGCGGCGAAATCCAGCTCAGCTCCCAGGCGCCGGCCGAAGCGTTGGGGATATGCGCCGCGCAGCAGCGATACATGATCGAGGACGTCGCTATTGATCATGGACACAGATCCACCGTCCTCGATCAATTTGATCGCGTGCATCAGGAAGGTGGCCGGGACGTCATCGAGCCTGTAGTTCAAGTGCTGAAAGCCATGCCCCCGGACACTCAGCTCGCTGTAGAAATCGTCCGAGGCGTTCACGCCCGCGAGCGCCTGCACGGCGCGCAGCGGATCGTCGAGCGTCATCCCGCCAAGCTGCCGCAGTTCCGCGCTGCCGAGAGACTGCTGGCCGGCTACGCCGCTCTCGCGCACACCGAATACGTCTCCACGCACGATGACCCCTTCGTCGTATGCGGTCGTCCCCTCGCTCAAGCGGATGACGACGTCGTTGTCGCCGGGTCGCACCTCGACGTCGCGCTTCGAGAACGCGTACCCGACCAGGGAGATGTGGAGCTCGTACGTGGCCGGAGAAAGGCCGTCGAAGCGGAACCGGCCCTCCGCGTCGGTCGTCGTGGATTGCGGCGGGGCGGCCACTTCCACGAGCACACCGTCGAGTGCCTGGCTCGTACGCGCGTCGACGACCGCGCCGACGATGACGCCGGTCGGCGCCTGCGCGTACGCCGGCGAGGAAAGTGAAAAGAGGAGAATTGAAGAATTGACGAAGGTACGAATCGACGAATGTATTGTCAGATTGAAATCTCGCAATCAAGATCCCTGAACGTGTCGATTCGTCAGTCCGACAAGTCGCTGTCCAGGATGCGCCGCGCTCGCCTGAAAACAGTTTCCATCATGCGTGGCGTGAGTTTGCCCGTATTCGTGTTCTGACGGCTCGGGTGATAGCAGCCGATCAGCAAAGGCAATCCGTCTCCCATTGTGGTGACGACGCCATGACCGAATTGCGGTCGTGGCGACGGCTTCACGCCTCTGCGTTTCAACAACTGCAGCCACGCATCGAACCCGATCTTCCCGAGCGCGACGACGACACGGACCTTGGACAGCTGCGCGAGCTCTACCTCGAGATGATCGAGGCAGCGCGTGATCTCCTCCGGCCGCGGTTTGTTCTCAGGCGGCGCGCATCGGACCGCCGAGAGGATGTATGCGTCGGTGAGATGCAATCCATCATCAGGATGTCGCGATGTCGGGATGTTCGCAAAGCCGATCCGATGGAGCGCGGACATCAGGAAATCGCCTGAGCCGTCCCCGGTGAACACGCGTCCAGTTCGATTGGCGCCATGCGCGGCGGGTGCAAGTCCCACGAGGAGCAATCGCGCGTCCGGGTCGCCAAATCCGGGAACGGGGCGGCCCCAGTACGTGTCATAACGATGTGCGCGTTTCTTCTCCTGCGCGACCCGGCGACAGTAATGTCGCAAGCGCGGGCACCGTTCGCACGAGACAATGGACTGGTGAACCTCAGCGAGTCCCGGCGGAAGTTCGACGCTCAACTGTTTCATGAGAATCAATGGGCGCTACAATAGTGGGTTGTAAGAGGTCATGACCGGCGTGCTGTTGACCTTACCATCGGGCCGGGCCGTTGTCGCGGCCGTATCGCGCGTTTGAAGGCCGGTTGTGACCATTACTCAATCGGTTCGGACGGTCCAGTAGAGAATCAATGCGGAACACTGCCCCTAAAGATGCGGCCGAGCTCGAAGCGCTCGAGACCCGCGAATGGCTCGAGTCGCTGGACTATGTCCTGCAGTCCGGCGGGCCCGCACGCGTCAGCCGCCTCCTTCGTGAGCTAGCCGATCATGCGCGCCGCAACGGCGTCAAGCAGCCCTTCACCGCCAACACTCCCTACATCAACACTATTCCGACAGCCGAGCAGCCGCCGTTCCCCGGCAGTCGCGAAATCGAGCGCCGGATCAAGAGCCTCGTGCGCTGGAACGCGTTGGCGATGGTCGTCAAAGCGAACAAGGTCGACGATGGGATCGGTGGGCACATCTCGACTTTCGCGTCGGCCGCCACGCTCTACGAAGTCGGCTTCAACCACTTCTTCAAGGGGAAAGGCGACGACCATGACGGCGACGTCATCTTCTTCCAGGGACACGCGGCGCCAGGCATCTATGCGCGTGCGTTTGTCGAAGGACGCATTCCGGCGGAACGCCTCGAAAACTTCCGGCGCGAGCTGAAGCCGAACGGCGGCCTCTCGTCGTATCCGCACCCGTGGCTGATGCCGGACTTCTGGGAGTTCCCGACCGTCTCGATGGGCCTGGGGCCCATTTGTGCGATCTACCAGGCGCGCTTCATGCGCTACCTCGAGGATCGCGGCCTGAAGAAGCGATCGGATTCGAAAGTCTGGGCGTTCCTCGGTGACGGCGAGACCGACGAACCCGAATCGCTCGGCGCCATCAGCCTCGCTTCCCGCGAAAAGCTCGACAACCTGATCTTCGTGATCAACTGCAACCTCCAGCGTCTCGACGGTCCGGTCCGCGGCAACGGCCAGATCATCCAGGAGCTCGAAGCGAACTTCCGTGGCGCCGGCTGGAACGTGATCAAGGTGCTGTGGGGCGGTGAATGGGATCAGCTGCTCGAGAAGGACAAGGACGGCCTTCTCGTCAAGCGCATGGGCGAGGTCGTCGACGGCGAATATCAGAAGTACGCGGTTGAATCGGGCGCGTACTTCCGCGAGCACTTCTGGGGCAAGTACCCACAGCTGCAGGATCTGGTCAGCCATCTGTCCGACGAGCAGCTGAAGAAACTCACCCTCGGCGGCCACGATCCGGTGAAGATGCACGCCGCCTACACCAACGCGGTCAGCACCATCGGGCAGCCTACCGTTGTCCTTGCGCGCACGATCAAGGGCTATGGCACCGGAGAAGCGGGTGAGGGGAAGAACATCACTCATCAGCAGAAGAAGATGAACGACGATGAGCTGCGCACCTTCCGCACGCGTTTCGGCATCCCGATCGCCGACGCTGACGTGGTGAAGGCGCCGTTCTATCGGCCGTCGGACAACAGCCCCGAAGTGACCTACATGCTCGAGCGCCGGAAGCAGCGTGGCGGATTCGTCCCCAGGCGCATCACCGAGTTCGAGCCGCTCAAGGTCGAGACCCTGCACGACTGCTTCATCGAGTTCGAGAAGGGCACCGAAGGACGCAAGGCGTCCACGACGATGGTGTTCGTGAGAATGCTAGCGAAGCTGCTGAAAGATAAGGAGCTGGGCGAGCTCATCGTGCCGATTGTCCCTGACGAAGCGCGCACATTCGGTATGGAGTCGCTCTTCCGGCAGGTCGGGATTTACTCGCACGTCGGCCAACTGTACGAGCCGGTCGACATGGACACGCTCCTCTACTACAAGGAAGCGAAAGAGGGGCAGATTCTCGAAGAGGGGATTACCGAGGCCGGCTCGATTTCCTCCTTCATCGCCGCCGGCACCGCGTATTCCACCCACGGTATCAACACCATCCCGTTCTTCATCTACTACTCGATGTTCGGCATGCAGCGCGTCGGCGACCTGGTATGGGCGGCTGCTGACTCGCGCGCGCGGGGGTTCCTGCTTGGCGGCACGGCTGGCCGGACGACGCTGGCGGGAGAGGGGCTGCAGCACCAAGACGGCCACAGCCATCTGCTGTCCCTGGCGGTGCCGAACCTGATTTCGTACGACCCGGCGTTTGCGTACGAGCTCGCGGTGATCATCGAGGACGGGATCCGCCGGATGTACGTCAAGGGCGAGAGCATCTTCTACTACATCACGGTAATGAACGAGACGTACGAGATGCCGCCGATGCCCGACGGCGTGCGGGACGGCATCCTCAAGGGGATGTATCGCTTCAAGGCATCCGATAAGAAGAAGGCGGGCAAGAAGGAGGGTGGTGCGCGAGCGCAGCTGCTCGGCAGCGGCGCGATCCTCCCCGAGGTGATCAAGGCCGCGAAGATCCTCGAAGATCAGTACGACGTCGCGGCGGATATCTGGAGCGTCACGAGCTACGCCGAGCTCTATCGCGACGGCCACGCCGTCGAGCGCTGGAATCGACTCCATCCAGGAGAGAAACCGCGCGTCCCGTACGTCACGCAGTGCTTCGAGGGCACCGAAGGCGTGATCGTCGCCGCGTCGGACTACGTGAAGATCCTGCCGGATGGCATCGACCGCTGGCTGCCGCGTCCGCTGACCTCGCTCGGGACCGACGGCTTCGGCCGCAGCGAGAACCGCGCCGCGCTCCGCGACTTCTTCGAAGTGGACGCGAAGTTTGTCGTCGCATCGACGCTGAGCGCGCTCGCGAAGGACGGCACGATCGCGACGGCGGTCGTCGAGAAGGCGATCAAGGACCTCGGGATCAATACCGAAAAGCCAAACCCGGCCACTTCCTGAACTCGTTTCGACATACGCTGAGACAAGCCACGGAGACACGGAGTCACGGAGCAAACCATAATCACATGGAAATCTCCGTGTCTTCGTGCCTCCGTGGCCCGTCGCAGTGAAGAGCGTTCGGAGTTAATGCGTGCAGGAATTCAAAGTTCCCGAACTGGGTGAGAACGTCTCGCAGGGGGACGTTGCCAAGATACTGGTGAAGGTCGGCGACACGATCGCACGCGAGCAGCCGGTACTGGAGCTCGAAACCGACAAGGCCACCATCGAAGTTCCCTCCTCCGTGGCCGGCGTCGTCAAGGACATCAGGGTCAAGCAGGGCGACAAGGTCCAGGTCGGCTCCGTCATTCTGACGGTTGACGAGAATGGCGCGGGCGCCGGCGCGCCGAAGGCTGCGGAGCAGGCGAAACAGGGCGAGCCGGCGAAACCAGCCCGCGAACAAGAGCCACAGCCTGAACAAAGACCCGATCAAAAGGTTGTCTCGATGCCGCGGCCGCCTTCCCCCGCTCCGCAGGCTTCGGCGCGCCAGGGCCAACCCGAGGCGCCACGAGCCGGCGGGCTTGCCGCGCCAAAGCCCACATCGGAGGCGCGGGCAGGCGGGCCTGCCGCGCTGAAGCTCACTCCAGAAGCGCGAGCGGAGGCGGGACCAGCGGCCCCGGCGTCTCCATCGGTCCGACGCCTCGCTCGCGAAATCGGTGTCGACGTCAACGAGGTGCACGGGAGCGGCCCGGACGGACGCATCTCGCAGGAAGACGTGAAGGAGCACGCCCGTCGGATCCTGAGCAGCGTCAGCACCACGCTGACGCGCGGCAGCGGCGAGCCCGCCACGTCTGTGCCGTTGCCCGATTTCGAGAAATGGGGGCCCATCGAGCGGCAGCCGATGAGCAACATCCGCCGCAAGACCGCGGAGCACCTGAGCCACGCGTGGACGACTATTCCCCACGTGACGCAATTCGCCAAGGCGGACATCACGCCGATGGAGGAGCTTCGCGCGAAGTTCCGCAAGCAGGTGGAGGAGGCGGGCGGCAATCTCACGGTGACGGCCGTGCTCGTCAAGGTGCTTGCGGCCGCGGTGAAGCCGTTCCCGCAGTTCAACGCGTCGCTCGATGCCGGCAACAACGCGATCATCTACAAGAAGTACGTCAACGTCGGCGTGGCGGTGGACACGGAGTACGGCCTGCTCGTGCCCGTCATCCGTAACGCGGACCAGAAGAACATCACGCAGATCGCGGTCGAGATGCATCAGCTGTCCGAGAAGGCGCGCGCGAAGAAGCTGTCGCTCGACGAGATGAGCGGCGGCGGCATCAGCATCTCCAATCTGGGCGGCATCGGCGGCACGTACTTCACTCCGATCGTCAACTGGCCCGAAGTTGCGATCCTGGGCGTCTCGCGTGGCATCGTCGAGCCAGTCTGGCGCGCCGAGAAATTCGAACCGCGGCAGCTGCTGCCGCTATCGCTGTCCTACGACCACCGCGTCATTGACGGCGCCGATGCCATGCGCTTCCTTCGCTGGGTCGTTGAAGCTATCGAACAGCCCTTTCTCCTGTCACTCCTCGGCTGATGGCGCGCGACACCACTCAACTTGCTGTCCTCGGCGCCGGGCCGGGCGGCTACGCGGCAGCGTTTTACGCCGCCGATCTCGGCATGCAGGTCACGCTCGTCGACGAGGAAAAGAATCCCGGCGGCGTCTGCCTCTATCGCGGCTGCATTCCGTCCAAGGCGCTGTTGCACGTCGCGAAAGTAATGGACGAAGCGCGCCACGCGAGCGCGTGGGGCGTCAGCTTCGGCGAGCCGAAAGTCGATCTCAACAAGCTTCGCGCCTTCAAGCAGAGCGTCGTCGACAAGCTGACGGGGGGCGTCGGCCAAGTCGCGAGGATGCGGAAGGTGAAGTTCATCCAGGGACGCGCGACGCTCGCCGGTCCGAAGTCGATGAAGATCGCCGGCGCCGGTGGTGACACAGAGCTGCAGTTCGAGCACTGCATCCTTGCCACCGGATCGAGCCCGACGCGGGTGCCCTCTCTCGCGCTCGACAGCCCGCGCATAATGGATTCGACGTCGGGACTCGAATTGCCGGACGTCCCGAAGTCTCTGCTTGTCGTGGGCGGCGGCTATATCGGCCTCGAGCTGGGGACGGTCTACGCGACGCTCGGCAGCAAGGTGTCCGTTGTTGAGATGACGGCGGGCCTACTGCCCGGGGCCGATCGCGACCTCGTGTCGGTGCTGCAGAAGCGCCTCGAGACGCTCTTCTCGAAGATCATGCTCAACACGAAAGTAGTGAAGGTCGCCGAGGAGAAGAACGGCATCCGCGTGACGTTCGAGCCGGGTGGCCCCGACGATCGTAGAGGCGGACCTTCAGGTCCGCCTTCAGATGAACTCTTCGATCGCGTGCTAATTGCCGTCGGTCGCCGGCCGAATTCGAAGATACCCGGCCTCGAGACGACGGGCGTCAAGGTCGACGCGAAAGGATTCATCGAGACCGACGGCCAGCGACGCACCGCGGAGCCGACGATCTTCGCGATCGGCGACGTGGCGGGGGAGCCGATGCTGGCGCACAAGGCGTCACATGAAGCGCGCGTGGCGGTCGAGGCGATCCAGGGTCACCGCGCGGTCTTCGAGCCCCTGGCGATTCCCGCCGTAGTGTTCACCGATCCGGAGATTGCGTGGACAGGCCTGACGGAAGCGCAAGCGCAGGCGGAAGGACTCGACATCGAGGTCGCGAAATTCCCCTGGGCGGCGATCGGCCGGGCCATCACGATCGACCGCCCCGACGGCCTCACCAAGCTGGTGCTCGACAAGAAGACCGGCCGCATACTCGGGGTCGGTATTGCGGGATCAGGCGCCGGTGAGCTGATTGCTGAAGGCACGCTGGCCATCGAAATGGGCGTCACCGCCGAGGATCTCAAAATGACGATCCATCCTCATCCGACGCTCTCAGAAACGCTCATGGAGAGCGCGGAAGTGTTCTTCGGCCAAAGCACCCACGTGTACAAGCCGAAGCGAAAATAAGTCCCAATTTCCCATTCCCACCCCCCAAGGAGCCAACGTCGCGCCACGAGCTTCTTGGGAGTTGGAAGTTGGATATTGGCCGTTTACGGAGTGTTATACTGCCGCCGCACACGAACTGGGGACACTGAGGAAGTCATGAAACGAGCAGGGTTTACCGCAATGGCTCCCGCTTTAGTACTCGTCATGGCCATGGCCGTGCTACTGAGGCTGCAGCCAGTCCTTTGGCCCGTCATTTCCCAACCTGTGTTCGCCCAGGGTACGACCGCGCCCGCTGGGGCGACCTCAGTCTTGGATTATGAAGTCTTCAAGGGTCGGGTGCAGCCGATCCTGACGTCGGCGCGTAAGGGCAACGCCCGCTGCAGCGCGTGTCATACGCGGGGTGGCAATGCGTATCTCGAGCCGCTGCCGCCGGGCAGTGAGACCTACACGGAGGAGCAGTCGCGCCGCAACTTCGCTCGCGTGGCTCGCCTGGTGACTCCGGGGGAACCGTTGAAGAGCCCGCTCCTGATTAATCCGCTGGACACGGAAGCAGGCGGCGGCCATTGGCACGGCGGCGGAAAACACTGGCATTCGCAGGACGATCAGGAGTGGCAGACTCTGGCCTCATGGGTCCGTGCGAGACCAGCGGCTGCCCCGGCGCCCGCAGCCACCGCGGCGGCATCCCGGCTGAACTACGAAACCTTCAAAACGCGCATCCAGCCGGTCCTGACATCCGCGCGCAAAGGCAATGCCCGCTGCAGCGCGTGTCATACACGCGGTGGCAACGCGTATCTCGAGCCGCTGCCCCCGGGAAGCGAGACGTACTCCGAGGAGCAGTCGCGCCGCAACTTCGAGCGCGTGTCGCGGCTGGTCGTTCCCGGGGAACCGTTGAAGAGCCTGCTCCTCATTAATCCGCTGGATACGGAGGCGGGCGGCGGCCATTGGCACGGCGGCGGCAAGCACTGGCACTCGCAGAACGATCCCGAGTGGCAGGCGCTCGCGGCGTGGGTACGCGGTTCGTGAAGTTGAGCGGTCGAAGGCAGTTTTTCTGGCAGTGCCTGACGCCCGTTCTTGTGGCTCTCAGTCGCCGCGTGTGGGCGCAGGCAGCGGAGGTGTTTCGGTTCCAGCCTCTTGCCCGGCCGGTGTTGGTCCGTCTCGACGACCTGGCCACACCGGGCAAGGCATTTCCGTTCACGGCCGACGGGGTGACGCTGTCGAGTGCCGCCATGCCGAATCAGCCGCTTCGCATCAGCGGCATGGTCGTGAGAACCTCGGCCGGCGACAACGCACCAGAACGGTTCAGGGCCGTCTGCCTGAAGTGCCCGCACGAGGGATGCGACGTTGATTTCATCGCCGATCCCGGCACGTTGCCGGAGGAGATCACCAACGCGTTGGGCAAGGTCACGCAGCCCGTCTACGTGTGCCCGTGCCACAACAGCACGTTCAAGATGGAAGACGGTTCGAGATTGTTCGGCCCCTCGCCGCGCGGCCTATATCAGTTCCACGTGACAGGCGTGCAAGGGGCGGCCGTTGAAATCGGCGAGGTCGAGGAGGATGTGCTGCTTTTCGCCTAATCGCCCTTCCCGGACATATACTTCTGCAGTTGGCCACTCGCACGAAAGTTCACGTAAGGAGGCTTGATCCATGAGGTCGTCTACTACCACACGTCGTCGCACCTGGGTCCTATTCGGGATCGGACTGCTGGCGGTTGTCGCCGTGACCGTCGTGCAACTGGCGGCCGCGGGCAAGGTCATGATCATCCAGTCGAACTCGGCTGGCGACAGCGTGATGCTGATCGACCCGACCATCGACAAGGTCGTCGCCGAGATCAACGGCATCGAAGTGGGCCACGGCGTGGCTCCGTCTCCGGACGGCACCCGACTCTATGTGACCAATGAAGGGCTGGCCACCGTTGACGTCGTTGACATGGCGACGCTGTCGGTCATCAAGCGGATTCCGCTCACCGGGCCACCAAACAATATCGCCATCCACAAGGACGGCCATCGCGTCTACGCGGCGATCACCGGCGCCACCGGCGGTGTGGACGTCATCGACACCGTGAAGCTCGAGAAGATCAAGTTCATCCGCGTGCTGGGCGGCGTGCACAACACGATCATCACGCCCGACAGCAAGTTCGTGGTCGCGGGGTCAACCGGCGGCTTCCAGGCGACGGCGATCGACACGCAGCTCGAGCGCGCCGCGTGGTCGATCTTCTTCGGCGACGGCGAAGGCGTGCGGGTGTTCTGCTTCGAGGCGAATCCCGACGGCTCCACCAAGCGGATGTTCACCCAGCTGACCAACCTCCACGGGTTCGCGGTGGTCGACTGGCAGTCGCGGAAGGAACTGACCCGGATCAAGCTCCCGGATATCCCGGTTGCCGAGCGGAACAGCGAGGGCATCCAGGGCGCGCCCGCGCACGGTATTTTGGTGACGCCGGACGGCAAGCAGATGTGGTCAACGAGCAAGTTCAACAGCCGTGTCTACGGGTATTCGATGCCGGACCTGAAGTACCTGGGCGAGGTGAAAGTCGGACTCGTTCCCGACTGGATCACGTACACCCCAGACAGCAAGAAAATGTACGTCGCCAATGCACACGACAACACCGTCTCCGTCGTGGACATCGTCGCGCGCAAGGAGATCACCAGGATCAAGGTCGGGCAGGTTCCCAAGCGCAATGCGACCGGAATCTTCACGGTGATTGGCAACGGCACCAACTAGACCTTCAGCGATATCCGCGGCCAGCCACGGTCGTCCGGTGGCTGGCCGCGGATCTGTCTTCTACCTGCGCGGGCGTTTCGGCCCGCCTTCCATCTTTCTAGGGGCCAGGCCATGAGAAAGCCGCTGCAGATGATGCTGGTTGCCACAGGTGTGGCCGCCGTCCTCGCGGGATCGATCGCGACCGCGCAAGTGACGGGGACGTTCGCGAGTCACTTAAACGCGGCCAAGGCGGCGGCCGGCACCGAGCATACTGAGCTCTACACGCGCATCTGCACGCAGGCGCAGGACATGTCCAAGCCGCCGGCGCCCCGACCTCCCGCCGCGGCAGGCGGCGGCGCGCGTCAGGGCGGTCCGCCCCCGGTCGCCCAATGGCATGCCGAGCCGGCGAAGGTCTTCGACAACCTGTATTTCGTCGGCATGACCGAGTACTCGGCGTGGGCGGTCACGACGTCGCAAGGCATCATCGTGATTGACACGATCTACGACTACTCAATCGAAGACGAAGTCGTGAATGGCCTGAAGAAGCTCGGGCTGAATCCAGCCGACATCAAGTACGCGATCGTCAGCCACGCGCACACGGACCACATCGGCGGCGCAAAATACCTTCAGGACCATTTCGGCACGCGTGTCGTGATGTCGAAGGAGGATTGGGACGTCGCAGACCGTTCGATCCGCGAGCCGATCCGGCCGAAGCGTGACATCGAGATGAAAGACGGCGACAAGCTCACACTGGGTGACACGACGATCACGATGTATCTCACTCCAGGTCACACGCCCGGGACGATCTCGACGACTTTCCAGGTGAAGGATCGCGGTACGACGCATACCGTGGCGACGTGGGGCGGCACCGCGTTCAATTTTGCCGCCAAGCCCGAAAACTTCACGCCGTACATCGCGTCGGCGCAGCGGTTCCGCGATATCGCGACGAAGGCTGGGGCAGACGTGCTCCTCTCCAATCACACGATGTACGACGGGACGAAGGAGAAGGTGAAGGCGCTCGCCACGCGCAAAGCGAACGAGCGGCACCCATATGTCATCGGCATCCAATCCATCCAGCGGTACCTCACCGTTGCCGAAGAATGCGGGAAGGCCGGCTTCGTCGGCACCAGCGCGCTTGCGGCATCGAGCAGTCGCTAATAAGATTACGAGTTGGCTCGACATTAAATTAGCGATTAGTGATTCGTGATTGGTGATTGTGATCGGCGATTGGTGATTGGAATCACCAATCACTAATCACAATCTCCAATCGCGAATCAAGAATGACGAATGCCTGGCAGGAGGCTGGATGCAAGTGATTCCGGTGACAGATGTGTCGCGCGGGTTCGGATCGACGAGCCGGCGCGATGCGTGGTGGGCGACACCGCTCGCGGTTTTTCTCGGTCTCTCAACGTTCGTCGTCTACTCGACATGGGCGGCGTTTCAGAACGCGCACTACTCCTACGGCCCGTATGTCTCGCCGTTTTATTCACCTGAGATCTGGGGAGACTCGCCCCACGCGTGGTTCGGACCGAAACCGGCGTGGTTTCCCTCCTTTGCTCCCTTCTCCCCCGCACTGCTGATCCTTCCGTTCCCGGGCCTCTTCCGGTTCACGTGTTATTACTATCGCGGCGCCTATTACAAGGCGTTCTGGGCCGACCCGCCATCCTGCGCGGTCGGTGAGCCCCGGAAGAGTTACTGGGGCGAGCAATCCTTTCCGCTGATCTTCCAGAACGTCCATCGCTATTTCATGTACATCGCGGTGCTGTTCCTTTTCATGCTTTCCTACGACGTGTGGAAAGCGATATGGTGGCCCGATCCTGCGACCGGCGGCGAGAAGTTCGGTCTTGGCCTCGGGACGGTCATTCTCGCGGTGAACGTGGTTCTCCTCAGCTGCTACACCCTGGGCTGTCACGTCATGCGCCACATCGTCGGCGGGTGGCACGATGAAGTGTCGAAGCATCCTGTCTGCGACACGGCGTACGCGTGCTCGAGCGCGCTCAACTACAAGCACCAGCTGTTCGCCTGGCTGAGTCTCTTCACGGTCGGCTTCTCTGATCTCTACGTCCGCCTCTGCTCGATGGGGATCTGGACAGATTTCCGGATCTTCTAGTGGAGGGCATCAACGGCGGAAGCTACTACTACAACAGGCTGCTGACCGCGCGCTGGCGGGCCGCGACAACGGAGCGGCCCGTTACAACGCTCGAGGAATTCCTCCAGTAATGGCCGTGCACGCGACGTATACCTACGACGTCCTCGTCATTGGCGCCGGGGGCGCCGGACTGCGGGCCGCGATCGAGGCGGCCAATGCCGGCGTCACGGTTGGCTTGGTCTGCAAGTCGCTCCTCGGCAAGGCGCATACGGTCATGGCGGAAGGTGGCATGGCGGCCGCGATGGCCAACAACGACGACCGCGACAACTGGAAAGTGCACTTCGCCGACACGATGCGCGGCGGCCAGTACGTGAACAACTGGCGGATGGCGGAGATTCACGCGAAGGAGGCGCCCGATCGCGTCCGGGAGCTGGAAGGGTGGGGCGCCGTGTTCGACCGCACCCCGGACGGCCGGATCAACCAGCGTAACTTCGGCGGCCACCGGTATCCGCGTCTTGCGCACGTCGGCGACCGGACGGGCCTCGAGCTGATTCGCACGCTCCAGGATCACACGAGCTACCTGGGCGTGACCGTTCACATGGAGCACACGGTCATCGACCTGCTGCTCGACAGCGGATGTGTCGCCGGGGCGGTCGCGTACGACCGGGAACGCGGACGGTTCCATCTGTTTTCGGCCAAGGCCGTGATCCTGTCGACCGGGGGCGCGGGCCGCGCGTACAAGATCACCAGCAACAGCTGGGAAGGCACCGGCGACGGCATCGCGCTCGCCTACCGCGCGGGTGCTGAGCTGATCGACATGGAATTCATCCAGTTCCATCCCACCGGGATGGTCTGGCCGCCGAGCGTCAGGGGGATCCTCGTGACCGAAGGCGTCCGCGGTGAAGGCGGCGTGTTGAAGAACAGGGAAGGCCGCCGCTTCATGTTCGACGACATCCCCGACAACTACAAGCCGCAGACGGCGTCGGATCCCGAGGAGGGCTGGCGGTACGTGCAGCACGACAAGGGCGCCCGCCGTCCGCCAGAGCTGCTGACGCGGGATCACGTTGCGCGCTGCATCAACCGCGAGGTGAAGGCGGGACGCGGGTCTCCGCATGGCGGCGTGTTCCTCGACATCGCGTGGATCAAGGAGAAGCTGCCGAACGCCGAGGAGCACATCAAGCGGAAGCTCCCGAGCATGTATCACCAGTTCAAGGAGCTCGCCGACCTCGACATCACGAAAGAGCCGATGGAAGTCGGTCCGACGATGCACTACATCATGGGCGGGATCCGCGTGGACGGCGACTCGCAGATGTCGAGCGTGGAGGGGCTGTTTGCAGCGGGGGAGTGCGCGTCGGGGATCAACGGCGCCAACCGTCTCGGCGGCAACTCGCTCTCCGATCTGATCGTGTTCGGCAAGCGGGCCGGCGAGTACGCATCGCGGTTCGCGAAAGAGAACGGTCAGCCGCGCCTCGACGAAGCCGCCGCTGACCGCGCCATCACGGAGTCGCTTGTGCCGTTTAATCGAGGCTCCCACGGCGAGAACCCGTACAACGTCCAGCAGGACCTGCAGGAGGCGATGCAGAACCTCGTGGGCATTGTCCGCACCGAATCGGAAATGCAGCAGGCGCTGAACGAGCTCGGGCACCTGAACGAGCGCAACGCGCGGGTCGGCGTCGAGGGACACCGCGAGTATCACTCCGGCTGGCACACGTCCATCGATCTGAAGAACCTGCTGCCGGTATCGGAAGCCATCACGCGCTCGGCGATCGAGCGCAAGGAAAGCCGCGGCGGCCACTTCCGTGAGGATTATCCGGACAGGTCTCCGGTATTCGGCGCCGTCAACATCATGGTGAAGCTGGTCCCCGGCGTGGGGATGCGCGTGTCTCGGATCCCGATCCCGCCGATGCCAGAGCATCTGAAGCAGGCGATCGAGGAGCAAAAGACCTAATCTTTCTATTCGAGGAGCAGGACCAGTAAATGCGGGATCAGGCGACGTTTCGGATCTGGCGCACCCAACCCGATGGTGGCGGAGGCTTCAGGGACTACACGACGGCGGTGTCGGACGGAATGGTGGTGCTCGACGCCGTGCACCGCATCCAGGCCGAGCAGGCGCCCGACCTGGCCGTCCGCTGGAATTGCAAGGCGGGGAAGTGCGGCTCGTGCTCAGCCGAGGTGAACGGGAAGCCGCGGCTGATGTGCATGACCCGTCTGAACAACCTGAACCTCGACGAGCCGGTAGTCGTCGAACCGATGCGCACGTTCCCGCCCATCAGGGACCTCGTCACCGACGTGTCGTGGAATTACCAGGTCAAGAAGGGGATCAGGAAGATCACGCCGCGTCCCCCCGACGCCCCGGACGCCACGTGGCGCATGGCGCAGCGCGACGTCGATCGCGTCCAGGAGTTCCGGAAATGCATCGAGTGTTTCCTGTGCCAGGACGTCTGTCACGTGTTGCGCGAGCACAAGAAGTTCGACGAGTTCATCGGTCCGCGGTACTTCGTGTACGCAGCGGCGCTCGAGATGAACCCGATCGACACGGCCGACCGGATTCCCGACATGAAGGACAAAGCGGGGATCGGCTACTGCAACATCACCAAGTGCTGCACGAACGTCTGTCCGGAGCACATCCACATCACCGACAACGCCATCATCCCGCTCAAGGAGCGCGTCGTCAGCCGCTACTACGATCCGGTCACAAGACTCTTGCAGATGTTCAAGTAGGAAGTTCGAAGGACGAAGTTCGAAGTAAGTTGGAAGTAGAGGCGGGTCTTCAGACCCGCCCGGCCCGCTCTAGCCGGCCCTTCGTTTTTAGCGTCACTTTCCACTTACTTCCAACTTCGAACTTCCCACTTTGAACTTCTACCCCGGCTGTGTAGTATGTGCCTCACTGAAGCCGCCGGGGAGGCTTCCGATCCCACCTCTGGTTTCCCTTTAGTCCCCGAGTTGCCGCTCGCTGCTGTAACGGTCTCAGCAGCCCGCAGCAATAGTTTCGACGGCGTATCGGCGCTCCGCGTCTCGGCGTACCCCAAGGCAACTTCGGAAGGAGGGGAATGCGTGAACGCTAACGGCAGCTTCAAGGGTCAGCCCGCTCCATGCGGGAAAATCGTCGACGGGGAACACTACGAAGACCATGACGACGACTGCGTCGTCACGCGGGAAGTGGAATATTCGTGTGGGTGCATGAGCGTCCAGCACGAGTACCACGACGGCAGCGTGAGCCGGAGGATCGTCCGCCACGACGGGCACGTCCTGATGGATGAGCTCCTGTCAGCGGAATAACGCCCGACTCACACAAGGCCGCTTTCCGGCACAACGAAGGTACGAACCACGGTCGGCGGAGGAAACGGTGATCCCTAATCATGACGTTGTGCTGGTCGGCGGCGGCGGCGCCGGTCTTCGCGCTGCTATCGCCATCGCTGAAACCAATCCACGCCTCGATATCGCGGTCGTCTCCAAGGTGTATCCGATGCGGAGCCACACGGTGTCCGCGGAAGGAGGCGCCGCGGGCGCGATTGCTCCCGATGACAGTCTCGACGAGCACGCCTTCGACACGATTGCCGGCGGCGACTGGCTGACCGACCAGGACGCGGTCGAGGCGTTCGTCAAGGAGGCGCCCAGGGAGCTGTTGCAGCTCGAACATTGGGGCTGCCCGTGGAGCCGCGAGCCCGATGGCCGCGTCGCCGTGCGGCCGTTTGGCGGCATGAAGAAAATGCGCACGTGGTTTGCCGCCGACAAGACCGGCTTCCACATGCTGCACACGCTGTTCCAGACCTCGCTCAAGTACACGACCGTCAAGCGGTACGACGAATGGTTCGTGACGAAGATTCTGGTCGATGACGGACGCGCGCAGGGCGTGGTGGCGATCGATCTCGCCTCGGGACGCGTCGAGGCGATCACCGCGCGGGCGGTGATCCTGTGCACCGGCGGATGCGGCAAGGTCTTTCCGTTCACGACCAATGCCTCGATCAACACCGGCGACGGGATGAGCCTGGCCTATCGCGCGGGTGCGCCGCTCAAGGACATGGAATTCGTCCAGTACCATCCGACCGGCCTGCCGTTTACCGGCATCCTGATCACGGAAGCCGCGCGGGCCGAAGGTGGGTACCTGATCAACAAGGACGGCTACCGGTACCTGCAGGACTACAACCTCGGCACGCCGCACAAGGATCCGGTCTTCAAGTCGATGGAGCTCGGGCCCCGCGATCGACTGTCCCAGGCGTTCATGCAGGAACTGGCCAAGGGGCGGACGATCGCGACGCCGTACGGACCGGTCGTGCACCTCGACCTCCGGCATCTCGGCGCGAAGAAGATCGATTCCAAGATCCCGTTCGTTCGCGAGTTGTGCAAGAAATACCAGAACGTCGACCCGGTCACCGAGCTGATTCCCGTGCGGCCGGTCGTCCACTACATGATGGGCGGCGTCCACACCGACATCAACGGCGCCACGCCGCTGCCTGGGCTCTATGCCGTCGGTGAAACGGCGTGCGTCAGCATCAACGGCGCCAACCGGCTCGGCTCGAACTCGCTGCCAGAGCTGCTTGTCTTCGGCGCGCGCGCCGGGCGCGTGGCGGCTGAGTACGCCTCGCGCGTGTTCGATGTGACGGCGGGGGTCGTGGCGCAGACCGAGGACGAGCGGCGCCGCGTCGAGCACGACCTGCTCAATAGAAGAGGGCACGAGCGCATCGCCAATCTGCGCGAGGAGATGCAGAAGACGATGGAAGAGAGTGCCGGGATCTACCGGACGGGCGCGGCGCTGGCGAAGGGAATCGAGCAGCTCCGGCGTGTGCGGGCGCGCTTCGCCGACCTCGCCATCGAGGACACCAGTCGCACCTTCAACACCGAGCGGGTCTCGGCGCTCGAACTGTCGTTCATGCTCGACGTCGCGGAGACGATCGTCGCGTCCGCGGTGAAGCGCCATGAATCGCGCGGCGCGCACCAGCGTACAGATTTTCCCGCGCGCGACGACGTCCGGTTTCTCTCGCATTCGCTCGTCCACCGAAACGCGGACGGATCACCACGGGTCGAGTACTTGCCTGTCACCATCACCCGCTGGCCGCCGGCCGAGCGGGTTTACGGGGAGGCCGCTGCGCATGGGGGACCACATCACACTGCAAATAGCGCGTTATCTGCCGGAGAAGCAGTCTGAACCGACGTTCGACGAGCACGAGGTGCCCTGCCCGAAGGACTGGGTCGTCCTGGATGGCCTGAACTACATCAAGGACAAGATCGACGGCACCCTGTCATATCGCTGGTCCTGCAGGATGGGAATCTGCGGGAGCTGCGGCATGACGGTGAACGGCGAGCCCAAGCTGACGTGCGCCACGTTCATGGCCGACTACGCGCCCGGACCGCTGCGGATCGAGCCGCTCCGGAATTTCCCGGTCATCCGCGATCTGATCGTCGATATCGGCGATTTCATGCGGAAGCTCGTGAACGTCAAGCCGTTTATCGTGCGCCGCTACGACAAACCGCTGTCGGAGGGCGAGTACCTGCAGACGCCGCAGGAGCTCGACGAGTACAAACAGTTCAGCATGTGCATCAACTGCATGCTGTGCTACGCGGCATGCCCGATCTACGGCCTGGATCCGAAATTCATCGGCCCGGCCGCGATCGCGCTCGCACAGCGGTACAACCTGGACAACCGGGACGAGGGCGCGAAGCAGCGGATGGAGGTGCTCTCCGAGCACGCGGGGATCTGGGGCTGCACCTTCGTCGGCGAATGCACGAAGGTCTGTCCCAAACACGTCGATCCCGCCGGCGCCATACAGCGCTACAAGCTGACCGCGGCGCTCGAAGAGATGAAGACGTTCTTCATGCCGAGGGGGGCATAGTGGCTGGGAGTCCCAACTACACCGACTATCATCCGCGCTGGCTGCGCCGCCGCGTGTCGACGTATTGGTGGCTGGGGAGCTGGTCCTACTTCGCGTTCGTCCTTCGCGAAGCGAGCTGTATCTTCGTGGCGTGGTTCGTCGTCTACCTTCTCCTGCTCGTGCGTGCGGTGCTGCAGGGGGAGGCGAACTACCAGCAGTTCATGTCGTGGTCGGCAACGCCGGCGATCTTCTGGCTCAACGTCGTGAGCTTTCTGTTCCTGGTCTACCACGCGTACAGCTTCTTCGACGCTGCCCCGCGGGCGATGGTGGTGCATATCGGCAAGACGCGCGTGCCCGCCTCGTGGGTTGCCGGCGGTCACTACGCGGCATGGGTCGTGGCCTCGGCGGTCATCTTCTGGGTCCTACTGAGGGCGTAAATGATCAAACGACATCCAGAACCATTGCTGTGGATGCTCTTCAGCGCCGGCGGTGTCATGTCCGGGATGCTGATGCCGGCACTCCTATTCCTGTTCGGCATCGCGTTCCCGCTGGGATGGCTGGCGGCGCCCACGCACGAGCGCATGGCTGTCGTCCTAGCCAATCCGATCGCGGCCCTGACGCTCTTCGCGCTGTGCGCGCTGTCGCTGTTCCACTGGGCGCATCGCTTTCGCCACACGCTCTACGACGGGCTGCAGATCAAGCATCTCGAGGAAGTGATCGCGACGATCTGCTATGGCGGCGCGATCGTCGGGTCGGCCATGGCCGCGTATCTGCTCTGGCAGTTTGTGTAAGTGCTTTGCACTTGTTTAGTGCAGGGCCTCCGACAGGCTCAACGTCGCCATTGCATCGGCTGGGGATGCGTCAAACTGCAGCATCAACCGGCGCACGGCAAGCCATCGCCTGAGGTGCAGAATCGCGATTGCGACGGCGGCAATACCTCCATACCAGAACATGGCGCGCGTCGAGGCGAGCGCATGCCGCTGAATCGCCGCGTTCACGAACGCGAAGACGATGAGCGGGACGATGTAGAGGAGCCAGCGCGACTTCAGGGACTCTGCGTCCGGCATGTGCGCGCATGTGAACGGGACCTTCCTCCAGCCGGCCAGCGCGCACTCCACAAGCACCGTTGCGGAAAGCAGATCGAGCGCACCCACCGACACGGCGGCGTAGGGGCCCCATCCCAGAAAAAAGGCGGCGGCGGATGCGGCTACCGCGATAGGAACCATCCCGACGAGCGCGATGGCGATCGCGGTCGCGTCAATCGCCGCCATGACCGGCGGCTGCGCCAGGCGGAAGGACCAGTTGGCGTCGACATCCGTCGGGACGGCAAACGCGGCGCGCAATCCCAGTACGACGAAGAACATCAAGACGAGCGGCAGGGACAGAATGGATATGCCAGGAGAGTCGAGCGCGATCGTCTCCCGGATGCTCCCGGCCATCACGCTCATCGTGCCGATCGCAGCGGCGAGGCCCGCGTAGCCCGTTACGATCAATCGATGGCGCCGGCTGCGCAGGAGACTGGCGACGATGAAGACAAGAATTCCGCGTACGACCGCAGACGAAGGCAAGGCGACCGCCGCGCTCCGCGCGAATGTCGAGATGACGCCTGCATGCTGGTGGCGCTCTGTCTCGAGCGTTCGCCGCGCGAGGATGGACGCCGGCAACAGGTAGACCGGAATGACCAGCACCATTGCTGAGACGCACGCGATCGGCGCCAGCAGGGCCGTCGACGCCAGCGTGGAATGCGGGGTGCCGACAAGCCACGAATAGAGCGCGGCAAACCAGACCGGGGGCAGTGCTATCGCGCTCGAGTCCCCGAAGATCATGCGGGTAACCATGGCCGGCAGCACGCCTGGGATGAAGAAAAACACCTCGGCGAGCGCGGCGACGGTCACCAGTTGCAGTACCGTGGCGAGACGTTCGGACACGTGCTCGCCCAGGCAGAACGCGATGGTGCCACGGACGATCAGGAGGAACGCGAACACAAAAAGGCTTCCCCCCATCGTCGCGATGACGTGCGCCGCGAAGACCGTCGGCAGGAAGCCCAGCGCTGGATGTGACGGCGCCGCGACCGCCAGGATGATGCCCGCGGGAAGGCTGATCGGCAGCGAGAACATCGTGACCACGATCAGCGCCGCCGAAAGCCGCGCGGCCGTGAGCGTCCGTGCTCTCACGGGGAGACTTCCCACAATCTCCTGGTCCGTTCGGTCGGGCAGCAGCGCTTCCCACATGACCGCCGCCAGGAGCGCTGCGGCAAGCATCCCGTACAGGACGAAGAACATTCGATCCGCCTGGATCGCCAGGTCGACAAAGAATGCGGGCGCGTACCTCATCGCGGAGTAGTTGAGCAGTTGGTGAACTGCGTACATCGCCGGCGGCACAGAGACCAGTACCGTCGCCCAGAGCGCGAACTGCGCGGGATCCGTCTCCCTGGACATCGACGCCGCACTCAGCAGCCTTCGCACCGAGTCACGCGACAGCAGCTTGAACTGCTCGATCTCCCGCGCAACGGCGTCAGGGAAAGCCTGTCGCGCCGAAGCTTCGCACCAGGCAATGAGGCGGAGGCGGGTCACAGCGTCACGACGTCAGCGATCTCGCGGCCGATGCGGACGACATCCTGGTCGATCGCGACACTCGTGAATGCTTCCTCGAGCGAGGTCGTATGTGTCAGCTCCCGAAGCTTCCTGACGGAGTTCGATGCGACGACGGCGCTGTCGTGAAGAATCAGCACCTCCTGGCAGACGCGCTCGACCACGTCGAGCAGATGTGAGCTGTAGATGACGATCTTTCCGCGCTCCGCAAGCGTGTTCACGAGCGTGCGAAGGATCAACGACGCACCGACGTCCAATCCCGAGTTCGGCTCGTCGAGGACGACGATCTGCGGGTCGTGAATCAGCGCGGCGGCGATGAGGACCTTCTGCCGCATGCCCTTGGAAAAGGACGACAACGGCGCGTAGCGATCCGTATCGAGCCCGAACAGCTCGAGGTAGCGATTCGTCCGGCGCACCAGCGTGCCGCGCTGGATGCCGCGCAGTCCGCCGACGAGCTCGAGGTACTCAGGCGCCGTGAGATAGGCATAGAGACGCGGCTCTTCGGGCACGTAGCCGACAATCGCCTGGTAATCCAGCAACTGCTGCTGAATGTCGATGCCGTGCCACCGGACCACGCCGCGGGTCGGTCGCAGCAGTCCGACGATCATGCGCACCGTCGTGCTCTTCCCCGACCCGTTACGGCCAAGCAAGCCGACAACGTCTCCCGGCCTGGCGCGGAGACTCAGCGCCCGCACCGCTGGAATGCCGCGATAGCTTTTCCAGATCCCGTCGAGCTCGAGCACGTGAGGCTCCAGTCGAATCGTGTGTCAGTTCGCACGGCGCGACGGCCAGAAACAGGTCGCCGTGGGAATCAGACAGAGAAGCGCGATGCCAGCGACGTAGCCTGCCGCATGCATCGCGGTGGCTTGATCGGGAAGCAGCGAGGACATGCTTCCCGTTCCGAATCCGGAAAGAAGCAGCAGGAGGAACAGGTAGTACGAGACCTGCATCACCGTGAGGGTGACGAGGATTGGCAGGTCGTCGCGCAGCGAGTGCAGATCCGCCACAACATCGGACGCCAGCGCGCCGGCCAGCGCTTTCCAGATCGCGAGGTAATGCCGCGCGCGAAGCACGTACCCGTCGGGAGATTCGAACTGCATGTCCGCGATTGCGGGCGAGACGACCAGCGCGAATGTGTCGCCGTGCAGGTACCGCTGCGCGATCTGCGCGAGCCAGGTTCCGGGCATCACTGGGCCTCGGCGGGTTTCAGCGCGAGCGCGTCGCGCAGCAGGCGATAGGCGTCGCGCACGGTCAGTCCGTAGGGCGTGGGGCGGTACAGGCGCCGGGGCAGGCCAATGGCGCCAGGGGCCCGCTCCTCCTGGCGCGATTGGACGAAGCCTTTCGCTTCCATGCGGCCAAGCGTCACGTAGATCGAGCCGCGCTTCAGCCGCCCCTGTGAGGCGTCGACAAGCTCCAGCCCGTATCGTTCGGCTGTTTCGAGCAGATCGAGGACCAGGGATTCAGTGGACGAGATCGACGGAAGGCGAGATTCGCTCAAGTAACGATGATCTTACATATTGTAAGACCAGTGTCAAGAGACTCTTGGGATTTGGCTTTTGGGATTTGGGATTTGCTATTGCCTGTCCACGTAGACGTAGTACAGATCGGTCGCGACTTCGAAGTCGTTTTTCGGGACCGAGATAGCCATCGTCTTCCACTCGGTCGTCGGCTCGATGACTTGCCACGCGGCGGCATTACCCACGCGCACCGGCATCGCGAAGTCCTTCTCGCCGGCCTTCCATCGATAGGCAACCGTCTTCGCCGGCTCGTCGAACTTCAGTTCGAGCGTCGGCACCGCAGCGTGGCGGAGATACTCGTTGAAGATGGGCGTCAGGTTCCTTCCCGTCTGCTGGTTGAAGAACTGCACCACATCCTCGGTGAGGATCGTCCGGTACTTGAAGCGCTGATAGAAGTCGTGAAGCAATGTCCGCCACCGGAGGTCGTCGTCCACGACACTGCGGAGCGTGTGAATGAAGAGCGCGCCCTTGAAGTACATGTCCTGCGTCGGCTCGCGGTGAATGCCGCGGGCTGTGATGATCGGCTGGATGTTCCGCACCTTCGCCTTGAGCGCATTGGCGTACTTCAGGTAGTCGTCATGTCCGTACATGGATTCGACGAAGAGGCACTCCAGATAGGTGGCCCATCCTTCGTGAATCCACATGTCCGACACGTCGGCGGCGGTCACGCTGTTGCCGAACCACTCGTGCGCGCTTTCGTGGATGATGATGAAATCGAACCGTGGGCTGATGCCGACACCGGTCCAGTCAGGGGAGATGAAGTAGCCGTTTTCGAAGCGATTGCCGTAGGCCACCGCGCTTTGATGCTCCATCCCCGCGTACGGCACCTGGATAAGCTTGTAGCCGTCCTTCTCGAACGGGTATTCACCGAAGTACTGTTCGAACACCTGGAGCATCGGCTTTGCCTGCGCGAACTGACGCTTAGCCTTATCTAGATCTTCTGGAAGCGCGTAAAAATCGAGCGACAGGTCGCCGAGCCGATCGGCGAAGTGCTCGTAGGCGCCGATGTTCAGCGCCACGTCGTAGTTGTTGATCGGGTAGTGGACCTGCCAGTCCCACCGGGTGTAGCCGTCGCCAAGGTCGGTCTTGCCACGGAAGGCGCCGTTTGAGACGTCGACGAGGCCATTGGGGACCGCGACGCTGATCTCCATGTTCTCGACCTCGTCGCGCCACTGGTCCTTGTTCGGCCACCAGTAGCTCGCGCCGACATCCTCGCAGGCCGTGTTGATCCAGTCGCGGCCGGCCGGATCCTTTTTGAACGAGATGCCGCCAAACCGCGCGGTCGGCTCCGGGCTTCCCGAGTAGTGGAAGTCGATCGCATAGACGCGGCCCGACCTCAGCGTCTGCGGAAAATCGATGAACACGGAGTTGAGCTCGCGCTGGTACTTCAGTGGCGTCGAGCCAAGCAGGACTTTGTCAACCTTGAGATACGCGTAGAGGTCGATCTGAACGCGCGTATCGTCCTTCAGCATGCGGAACCGGATCGTGTTCGTTCCGCTCAGAAACTGTTTGACGGGATCGACGCGGATATCCAGGCGATAGGACAGGAGATCGTTGTTCGCGCGGTACGGGCCGTACTCGCCGCGGAGAACGTCGCCGCGGGTGGGCGCCGTGGATTCCTGGGACGTCTGCGCGGGAAGGACGGCCGACAGCGCCAGCAAAAGCGCCGCGGTCGTGAAGGTCGTACTTCTCACTTATTTCGCCAGGCGGACCTAAAGGTCCGCCTCTACACTGCGAAGTGTGAACTTCGAACTTTCGTACGCGTCCGCCTGCTCGTGCGCGTGATACGAGCTTCGCACGAGCGGTCCTGATTCGACGTGGACGAACCCCCGCTCGAGGGCAAGGCGTTTCAGCTCGGCAAACTCGTCGGGATGGTAGTAGCGAGTCATCGGCGCGTGGTCGAGAGAGGGGCGGAGGTATTGCCCGATCGTGAGGATCGACACGCCGACGCGGCGCAGGTCGTCGAACACCGTGACGACCTCATCGATTTCTTCACCGAGGCCGACCATGATGCCGGTCTTGGTCGCGATGGCCGGGCGATAACGTCGGGCGCGATCGAGCAGCTCCAGCGACCGCAGGTACTTTCCACCCGAGCGCGCCATCCTGTACAGACGCGGCACGGTCTCGATGTTGTGATTGAGGACGTGCGGCTCAGCCTCGAGCACGGTCCTGAGCGACGACTCAAGACCCTGGAAGTCGGGAATCAGCACCTCGATCCGGCAGCCGGGGACCCGCTCGCGGGCGAGGCGAATCGTCTCGGCGAAGACGAATGCGCCGCCATCCGCCAGGTCGTCGCGATCGACCGACGTGATCACCACATGCCGCAGCGCCATGCGATGGATTGCGTCCGCAACGCGCGCGGGCTCGGCAAGGTCCAGCTCGTTCGGCCGGCCGTGCGCGACGGCGCAGTACGCGCATGCACGCGTGCAGACATCGCCAAGAATCATGAACGTCGCCGTCCCGTGGTGCCAGCACTCGCCGATGTTCGGACAGCGCGCCTCCTCGCAGACCGTGTGGAGCTTGAGCTCCTTCATCACGCCCTTGAGGCGCAGATAGTTCTCCGATCCCGGAGCGCGGACTTTCAGCCATTCGGGCTTGGGTTGGCGCGGACGAATGAACTCGACAGGACTCTCGATCGACACTACAGATAGTTTAGTTGACGGATTCAGCAATTGCCGAACTTGCGGAGCGCAACCGGGCGATCCGGGTGTCGCGTCGTCTCCTCGTGCAGTGGGAGCGGCAACGCCCGGCGGCTGCGGGCGCTCATGCCGGGAAATCGAGCCTGCGCTCGTTCTCTTCGCTGCGCGTCGACTAGGAAGTGATTCGCAGCGACATCCGTCACACGGCACAAAACGCCGGTGGCAATTCGGCGCAACCAGAACGCGGGGGACGGAAGTCGACGCGATGAATCGCTCCGGCCGATTTCCGGCTTCGCATTACGATCGGCATGGCTTACGCATCCGCCGCCCGTTGCCGCTCCCGCTGCGCGAGCGCGGGCACGGCCCACGAGAACGGATGCGGAGTGCGCCGCGTGGGCGGCGCGTTCGAACCATGCCGACAGCGAAGTCTAAAAAACGCGAGGCGGCTCGGGGGATCAGCGAGGTTGAGCGCCGTTCGCGAAGCGAACGTTCTTGGCGCGACCCGAGTGGCCCGCGGCCGTGGACGGCCGTCCGAGCGTTTTTCGGCGTGGTGAGCGCGACGCCGACGCGGCGGACTCTGCATCCATCCAGGGCCGTATGCGTACGGAATATGATCGCGTCGAATCGAAGGTCGTCAAACGTATGCAGAAGCTCTCCATCACGTGGCTGGGCCATTCGACATTCATCCTCCGGACCCCTGGAGGGAAGCGCATCCTGTTCGATCCGTGGATGTCATCCAACCCGTCATGCCCCGAATCGATGAAGAAGCCGCCCAAGGTGGATCTGATCCTTGTGTCGCACGGCCACTTCGATCACATGGAGGACCTCGTGGCATGCGCGCGCGAGAGCGGGGCGCCGGTCGTCGGCATCTTCGAGCTGTGCGACTGGCTCGGGCGCAAGGGGATCGCAAACACGTCGCCGATGAACAAAGGGGGTTCGCAGCAGATTGCCGGCCTGCGCGTGACCATGACCGACGCCCATCACAGCAGCGGGTACTTCGACAACGGACAGATGGTGTACATGGGCGAGCCGGCGGGGTACGTCGTCCGGCTCGAGGACAGCATGTCGATCTACTACTCGGGCGACACCTGCCTTTTCGGGGACATGAAGCTGATTGGCGAGATGTACAAACCCTCGATTGCCTTCCTGCCGATCGGCGATCGATTCACGATGGATCCCATGCAGGCCGCGAAGGCGTGCGAGTTTCTCGGTGTGACGCAGGTCGTGCCGATGCACTGGGGCACGTTCCCGCTGTTGACCGGCACGCCCGCGGATCTGAAGACGCTCATCGAACCGCGGGGCGTGCAGGTGCTGGAGCTGAAGCCGGGGGAGACTACTGAATGATGATCGAGCCCCTCAGGCTTTGGTTGTCGGGCAGATTGTGGTCGTGAAAGCCGCACGTCCGGCGCGTGTTCAAGTTGCCTGTCAGCTTCGTCTGGCCTGGTGTCATGAAGCCGACCTGGTTGATCTCGGGGCAATCGATATGCTCGGGGTGAGGATCGGAATTCATATCGTGCACGCGGGTGTCGTTGTTGACGAACGTTACCCGCGTACCGGCCGGCACCGTGATCGTCCTTGGTGACGCTCCGGCCGTAGTAATGGTGACCGTGGTCCCTCCGCTCGGCGTAGGGGTTGGGGTCGGCGTCGGTGTTGGTGTCGGTGTCGGTGTCGGCGTTGGCGTTGGCGTGGGTGCCGGGGTCGGCGCCGGCGACGGACTTGGCGACGTGTCCCCACCTCCGCCGCACCCGGCGGCGGTCATCACGCACGCTGCCGCAACAGCCACCACCATCCTGATTACGAGCTGTCTCATCGCCAGAGTCTCCTCGAGATACTAAATTTTCTTTACCTGCGCCTCGGGTATGGCGCCGAGCGCCGTTTCCAGTTCGCGCACGGCGCTGTCAGGCGGGTTCTCGACCCCAACCAAGATCTTGCCGTCGGACACCTCGGGGTCATACAACCGCGAGCGACGACCAAGGTCTGCGCTGACGACCAATGTCGCCACCGTAGCCAGAATGGCTCCGAGCATCGTCAATTCGAAGATGATGATGAGATTCGGCCACCAGGCAAAGATCGGGAGCCCGCCGACATTCATCGGCCACGACGTCTCGGTCAGCCACGCGAGCCCGAACGCCGTAGCCATCCCCACGAGGCCTCCGCCGCACGCGATCCACCACATCCAGGTAGCCTTGTCCCGCTGCCCGAAGTCGTGATTCTCCATCGGCTGGGGCGAGAGCACGGTGATCTCGCGGTCGGCGAACCCCGCGGCCCGCAATCGGTTGACCGCCTGCTGCGCCGCCTGCCCATCCGCGTACAGCCCGTAGACGGCCTTCACGGGTGCAACTCCCCGAGCGGATGCTCCTCTGTCGCAGGAGGAATGAGTGCTGCAGGCATGTGCTCCCCGGCTTTCAGCTCCCAGATCGAGATGATCGGCACAACCTTGGCGAAGAGCACGTACATCAACACCATCGCGGCGAAGGTTGCGCCGGCGATGATGATCTCGACGGGCTGCGGACGATAGATCCCGAAGCTGTAGGGCAGGTACTTGTGTCCGAGCGAGGGGACGATGATCAGAAAACGTTCGAGCCACATGCCGATTACGACGCCGAACGAGGCGATGACGCACCCGGTGATCGTCCGGAAGCGCCTGATGCCCATCAGCACGAGCGGCAGCGCGAAATTACACGCCACCATCGTCCAGTAGAGCGGCGCGAATGACTCACGCTGTGTCCGCCAGAACACCGCCATCTCGGCGGGTTCGTTGCCGTAGTACGTCACCAGGCGTTCGTTGAAGACGAAGTACCCCCACAGCAGGGCCATCATGAGCAGCAGCTTGCCCAGATTCTCGAAGTGCACCGGGTGCAGGTAGGCCTCGAGATGGAGGAACCGGCGCAACACGGCCATCGCGATCAACAGGGCCGCAATTCCGCTGAAGATGGCCCCCGCTACGAAATACGGGCCGAAGATCGTGGTCTGCCACATGGGAACCGGCGCCATCGAGAAGTCGAACGAGACAATCGTGTGCACCGACACAGCCACGGGAATGATGGCGATCGCCATGATCTGCATTGCCGTTTCGAGCCGATGCCATTGCTTCGGCGTCCCGCGCCATCCGAGCGCGAGCATCCGATAGGTTCTGTGCCTCAGGCCGGTTGACTTGTCGCGCACGACGGCAAAATCCGGAATCATGGGCAGGAAGAGGAAGAGCACACTGCCGGTGAGATAGGTGTTGATCGCGAAGAAGTCCCAGACGAGCGGCGAGCGCAAATTCGGCCAAATCATTCGCTCGCTGGGGTACGGGATCAACCAGAAGGCGAGCCAGGGACGTCCGAGGTGGATGATGGGAAACATCGCCCCAATCATCAATGCGAACACCGTGATCACTTCGGCACACCGGGTTACGGGTCGGCGCCAGCCCGCGTTCACCAGCCGGAGAATCGCCGAGATGAGCGTCCCGGCATGGCTGATCCCGATCCAGAAGACGAAGCTCGTGATGTAAAAGCCCCAATAGACAGGCCATCTAATGCCCGTCACGCCGTACCCACGGTACGCCTGCGACATCCAGGCAACGAAGGCCGTCAAGACGATGCCTCCGAACACCGCAACGAGCAGATAGAACCGCCACGACGTGTGCATCAGCGGCCGCAGCAGATCGCTGTTGATCCGCTGATCGCTCGGGATTCGGGATTCGGGATTCGGGACTCGTTGCGCTGGTTCACTCATGGCTCGCGCGCTCTACGACTGTCGGTTCATGTACGTCACGCTCGGACGGGTACCCAGATCCTCGAGGAGCTTGCTTCCACGCGACGACCTGGACAGCCGCGACACCGAACTCTCAGGGTCTTCGAGATCGCCGAAGACCAGCGCCTGTGCGGGGCACGCTTGCGCGCAGGCCGGTTGAATCTCGCCGTCTTTGACGGGGCGATCTTCGGCCTTTGCCTGGATCGTCGTGGCTTTGATGCGCTGGACGCAGAACGTGCACTTCTCCATGACGCCGACCTCGCGCAGCGAGACGTCGGGATTGAGCTGCAAGTGCAGCGGCTTGTCCCAGGACGGGTTGAAAAAGTCGAAGAACCGTACGTTGTAGGGACACGCATTCGCGCAGTAGCGCGTGCCGATGCAGCGGTTGTACACCTGCGCATTGAGACCATCGTCGGTGTGATGGCTCGCGTACGTGGGACAGACAGGCTCGCACGGCGCGTTCTCGCACTGCTGGCACATCACGGGCCGAAACTTGAGGCGTACATCCGGAAAGTCTCCTTCCCAGTAGCGCTCCACACGGATCCAGTGCTTCGCGCGTCCGCGTGCCGCCTGTTCGGCGCCAACGGTCGAAATGTTGTTTTCGGCATGACAGGCCGTCACGCACGCGCCGCACCCCGTGCAGCGATCGAGATCAACCGCCATTCCCCATCGAGCCATTCATCAGTCCCTTCCGAAACGCCTTTCGCTTCTACGGGCCACGGAGGCGCGGAGTCACGGAGAAACGCGATATTTGGCCTCCGTGTCTCCGTGGCTCCGTGGCTTGTTCAGTGTCTGGCTGCCGCTATCGTTCTTCCTCAACGTGCTCGCGCATGCCGCCCGCGAACAGAATCAATCGTCCGTCCGGATCGCCAACTCGAGAGACGCGCACGCGCGTCGCCGCCCACGCGAACGCACCGGTCGTCGCTTCGGCCATCGGCGCGAGCAACGCGACGGGGTTCTCGCCCCTGCCGCTGGCGTACCTCGTAAATGTTTGATGGCCCTGACCGAGCGGCATCGAGACCAGATCGGGCGCGATGCCGGGCGAAATCATCGCTGCCGTGCGCAGGGCGCCTTGCGCTGAGGCAATCTCGATGACGTCGCCTTGCCCGATGCCGAGCCGCTCGGCGGTCGCGGGATTGATCTCGACCCAACTGCTCCACATCGCAGACGTCAGCGGATCCGGCATTTCCTGCAGCCACGGAAGGTGCGCGAGCGATCCGTCAAGGAACGCACTCGACGAATACGGCAGGAAATGAAACGGGTACTGCTGCGGGTCGCCGTCGAATTGCGGTTCCGTGAATGCCTGCGGCGGCGTCGCGAGAGTGGCCGTCTCTGCCGGAGCAGTGAGACCGGCAGGAAGCTCCCCCCACCAGCCCCCCTTCTCCTGTGCGTCCGTCCAGGTGTCAGCATCCTTGGTCGCGGGAGGGAGCACCGCGAACGTCGCGCTGAGCATTTCCTCGAACGTTTGCCACGGCAGGGTCAGAGGGCGCCGGAGACGTCGTCCGATCTCGAGCAGGACATCGACGGTCGCGCGCGTCTGATGCAGCGGAGACATGACCGGTGGCGCCACGCTGGCCACGGCAACCGTGGCACCCGATTCGGGCACGCCATCCGCCCACGACTCGAGAAACGAATGATCCGGCAGGATCAGGTCCGCCAGAATGCTCGTTTCGTCCAGAAAGCTGCCGAAGCTTGCGATGTATGGGATCTTTTCGAAGGCTTCACGGACTTTCCACGCTCGCGGGGCGGTGTAAACAGGATTCGCTCCGTCGATGAAAAGTACTTGGGGGGCCGACGGACCGGCCGACAAGATGTCGGCCGCGAGCCGGTCAAGTGATCGTGGCGCCGCCGGCACTGCGCCCTGCCGCGTCGGCACGGCGGCGAGATTGAGCTGCGGCGTGAAGAACAGGCCGCCCGGCTGCTCCACGCTTCCCACGAGCGCATTGAGCGCGTTCACCGCCAGCGCGCTGAAGAGGCCGTTGGTGTGCGCCAGCGGCGGCCCGCCGATGATCGCAACTGCAGGGCGCATGTCGGCGAACTGGTGAGCGAGCCGTTCGACCCGGCTGGCCGCCACACCCGTCAACCGTTCCACTTGCTCCGGCACATAGGCCTTCAGCCCGGTGGTCCAGCCCTCGATGAGCGCGCCCGCGCGGCCTCCGGCATCGGCGGGGCGAAGCTTCGCGCTGATGATGACCTGGGCGAGCCCGAGCGCCAGGGTTCCTTCCGTGCCTGGCCTCACGGGCACCCACTCGTCCGCATTCGCTCCCGTCTGGGTCATGCGGGACTCCACCTGCACGAAGGCGCCGCGGATTCCCGGGCGGCCCTGCCGCATCAGGCCGTACCCGTGATTCTGCGACACGGGCGAGTTCCAGGTCCCGAGGAAGTCCGCGCCGAACCCGAGCACGAACCGCGCGTTCGGTAGATCGAAGGTCGGCAGCTGTTCGCGACCGAAGCTGAGCGCGTTCGCGCGTCGCAGCACATCGTCGTCGAACAGCTCATACCTGATCGGCCTCGGCGCGCCGTAGTGGCCGAGAAACTGCGCAATCAGCGCGGCGCGGTGACTCGAACCATGACGCGTCGCGAATGCGAGTGCCTTCTGGTCGCCGGTCTCTTCAAGCGCGTCAAGACGCAAGATGACTTCCGCGAGTGCATCGTCCCAGGAGATCGCGTCGTAGCGGCCGTCGCCGCGGTTACCGGCACGCTTGAGCGGCTGGGTAATCCGGTCGGGGTGGTACGTGACCTGGATGGCTGCCTGCCCGCGCGCACAGAGCCCGCCCTGGTTGATCGGGTGCGCAGGGCTGCCTTCGAGTTTCTTGGCCGCGAGGATCCTGAGGATTCCGGCTTGCCCGTTGCGCACGACATCTGCGTCGGCGTCCATCACACGGACGGACAGACCGCATCCGGCAGGGCATAGCGGGCAGACGCTCGGCTTCCACACCGCGATACCCGGCACGATGTCTTCGTCGGGCACGAATCGAATGAGATGGTTCTCCAGGTTTCCACAACTCGCCAGCGCGGCGCTCGTGCCGGACACCGCGGTGAGCTTGATGAATGAGCGCCGGTCCATCGCTTGATTCGGTCCCCTAGAAATGGCAGGTAAGGCAGTCGATCGAGGCTTTCTTTTCGATGTGGCAGGTCACGCACGCCCCCATGTTCAGATCGACGTTGTGCTGCGCGACCGTCTGCTCACCGATGTTGCCGTGGCACGTGGCGCACTCCACCTTTGCTCGGATGTGGGGCGCGTGATTGAACTTCACGTGCGATGGCGCGGGGTAGCCGTAGACCCGTTGCCACGCAAGGTCGAGCCCCTTGGCACGCATCGCCGTGATTTGCTGAATCCGTGGACGATCGGTCGCGATTGCGTCATGACAGATCATGCAGGTCCGGACACTCGGGAGACCCGCGACAGGACCCGTCGTGACACTCTCGTGGCAGTACTCAGTGCATGCGATCTTCTTCGCGACGTGCACATTGTGCGGAAATTCGATCGGTTGTTCTGGAGGGGGTCGTCTGCCGAGGAAGTCGTTGAACGCCGCACTCATCGTAGGACGTGCGGTTGTGAAGACCTCGAAACTCTGCCCCGGCAGCAACGGCCCCGGCGGGGTAGCGGGCGTGTTCGTCTCGAACAGCCCACAGCCCGAGCCGCCGGCAAGGGTAAGAGCGCACACGCCGACCATGCGGATGAGAGAACGGTGGGGCGGGGCGCTCACCCGTGGGTCCTCACCCGAGGGTCACTGCTTGGGACCGAGACTGCGAATGTAGTTGACGACGTTCCAGATGTTCGTGTCGGACAACTTGGTCTTCATCGGCTTCATTTCGGAATCCGGGCCGGCCCCGTTCTTGATCAGAGCGAAGATCTCGCCGTCGCTGGAGCCGTGGTTCCACTCCGCATCTGTCAGGTTGGAAGGACTCGGGTTCGTTGGCGCGAGCGGACCGTCGCCCAACCCTTTCGCGCCGTGGCAATGCCGGCAATTCGTCTGGTACAGCTTCTGTCCGTCCGCGATCGACTTGGCGGACGACGGCACCGGGTTCTTCACGGAAGCGGCCTCGGGATTCCCCCCGCCGTTCTGCGCGCTGGCGGCGAGCGCCCACGCCAACGCAACCCCCACGATCAGTACTGTTGACGCACGACGGTGCATGATGTCTGGTCCCCTCGGTAAGAATAAGCTAGAAGAACTTTCGCGAAATACTGAAGCCGAGGTACCAGTCGTCGTTCGACGTGCCCCCCCGCGCGACCTGTCCCATTGTCGTCCCGAAACCGTTCGAGAAATTGAACTGGAACACGTGGAGGCCCAGTAGCTTTTCAACGCCAAAGCTCGCGTGATTGACCCCGGGGTCGTACCCCGCCACACGGGGAACAATTTCTCCCACGAGGTAGACAGAAGGCCGAATCCGGAGGCGGGTTCCCAAACCGAGCAGGAACGTGTTGTTGTCGTCGGTCAGCTCTCCCGGCAGGGGGTTCGAGTTGTTCACCCAGATTGGCTCGATGTACACCGTTCCGGCGCGTGACAGTGTCCGCGACACCACGACGCCGAGTCCAGGCGTATAGCTGTCGCGAAAATTGTTCGTCCCGTCAATCGACGCGACCACGCTCAGACCCACGGGCTTCGAGTCGCGCTCCTGCAGGAGGTTGTACTCGGTGAAGAACTCGATGGTGCGATCGTTGGTTCGGCGGATGCCCACGTACGCGCCTCGCATGATTCCGAACCGGTACTCCAGTCCGATCACCGCTCCCGAATCAATGCCGAAGAAATCCTCCAAGAGACTAGAGAAGTCACCCTGCCCCAGCGGGCGCGTAAACCGGTGGGTGACTCGGAACGCGCTCTTCCATCGGGGCATACGCAACGTGGTCGGCAGCGCGATGACGGTGAAGTCGGTCTGCAACGGATCGACATCGAGGTCGCGATCGTCCTCTGGAGGCGCCGCCTGGCCCTGGCGCGCTGCACGCAGAGACGGGAGAGCCGGGAGGGCGGGAAAGCCAAGCCGAAGGAGATCCGGATTCACTTTCAGCCCGCCCACCATCGGATCCGGACCGGGCTTGGCAGCGTCGGTGGGCTCGGCCGCCGAGGCGGAGACGCCAAACGCAAGCAGGATGAAAAGGAGAAGAAAGCTACGGCACGTCACCATCATCGACTCCTAATTGTTGGGCGCGCCGTTAGCGATCCAGCGCTTGATGACCAGAACCTGGCCATCCGTCAGGAAAGGTCCGTTTCCTCGTGGCATCCGCACACCGATAATCGTGGAGCGCCCCTCCAGCTTGTGGATGATGTAACTGTTCTCGGGGTCCCCCGGGATCACACGGACCGCACCAGGCTTCCCGGTGCTCGGGACACCCACAAGGCTGGAATGGGACAGACCCGGCAAGAGGTTCAGTCCTCCAGAAGGATTGCGGCCCACATTGCTGTGGCAACTCGTGCACGCAAGCCGTCCCGAAGCGTCCGTCGTGTCAAATATCTCCCGCTGGATGCTCGAAAACGTCGGTTCGAGATTTGGCGTCGGGCCCGTGACGTCGGAAAGTTTTTCGTCGCAACCCGCGAGGGCCAACGCAAGGACCAGGGCCATGCCGCCGAGCGTGTTACGCATGTTCATCGTGTGATGTCTCCTAGAGAACGTACCGGCGGCCTCGAGCAAGGAAAATACCGTCTCCGCGCGAGGCTGGTACGCACGAAACGCTCGGCGAAATGCGCCAGGAGCTACGACTGAGTTACGGTCAAGGTAATTGATGTCGCGGATCGAAAGGAGCTATCGAATCTAGTCGATGCGGTACTTCGCCAGATAATAACTCAACGCCCGCTGGCTGATTCCCATCTGCTCGGCCGCGTCTTTCTTGATTCCGCGTGACTGCTCGAGCGCGCGGCGGATCGTTTCGCGCTCCACCCATTCGATATTCTGGTGCAGCCGCAGCGACGGCAACCCCGACGGCGGGGCGGAGGTTGCGCCGAGCAGCGAGATCGACGCGGCCGAGATGACGGGTCCTGTCGCCAGCACCACGGCCCGCTCGATGGTGTTTTCCAGCTCGCGGACATTGCCGGGCCAGTCGTACCGCGCCAGCGCCTGCACCACGTCGTCCTCGAGCCGATCGATGCGCTTGCCCGTGCGCTGCCGGTGTTTGTCCACGAAGTGCTCCACGAGCACGGCGATGTCCTCGCGCCGTTCCCGGAGAGGTGGTATCTCGATCGGAATCACGTTGAGGCGGTAGTACAGGTCCTCCTGGAACTTGCCGTCGGCCACCATCTGCTTGAGATCGCGGTTGGTGGCGGCGATGACGCGCACATCGACCTTCTGCGTGCGTTCCGCGCCGAGCGGCTCGAACTCGCGCTCCTGCAGGACGCGCAGCAGCTTGGCCTGGATCGCGGTCGTCATCGTGCCGATCTCGTCGAGAAAGATCGATCCGCCGTCGGCGAGCGCGAACTTCCCGCGCTTGGTCATCGTCGCCCCGGTGAACGCGCCGCGCACGTGGCCGAACAGCTCCGACTCGAGCAGGGTCTCGGGGATCGCCGCGCAGTTCACCTTGATGAGGGGCATGTCGCGCTGTGCGCTGCGGTGGTGAATGGCGCGCGCCACCATCTCCTTGCCGGTGCCCGTTTCGCCGGTTATGAGAACCGTGCTCTTGGTCTGCGCCACGAGCTCGGCCCGCTGAATCACGTCCTGCATCGCGCGGCTGCGCCCGACGATGCCGTAGTGATTGAACTCGGCGTTTCGCTCGCTGATCAGGTACTGGCGCTGGGAGCGGAGCCGCTGGTGATCGAGTGCGTGGCTGACGAGCGCAAGCAGCTCCTCGACCTCGAACGGCTTCTGCAGGTAGTCGAGCGCGCCGAGCTTCATCGCCTCGATGGCGCTTTCCACAGTGGCATGCGCCGTCATCATCAGCACCTGCGGCCGTTCGGACGGCGGCATCGTCTGCGCCATCTCCCGGATCAGCTCGAGGCCGGTCATCCCCGGCATCAGGTTGTCGATGACCAGCAGGTCGAAGGACTTCTCGCCGAGTTGTTTCTGCGCGTCCCGCGCCGACGTGGCTTCGACAACCTCGTGCCCTTCGTCGCGCAGCGCGCGCCCGAGCCGCTTGAGAATCTTCTCCTCGTCGTCGGCCAGCAGAATCGAGCCACGGATGGGACTCACACGTGTACCTCAGGCGGCTGAAGCGGCAGCTCGATGCGAACCTCGGTGCCGACGCCACGCTGGCTGGCGACGGCGAGCGTGCCGCCCATGCCTTCGATGATGCTCTTGGAGATTGGCAGGCCGAGGCCCGTTCCCGCCCGGCGAGTCGTGAAGTACGGATCGAAGATGTGAGCCATGTCCTCGGGCGCAATTCCGACACCACGATCCTTGATGTCAACGGTGACATGACCGTTCCCGTCGCTGTGCGTTCGAACCGTGACGCCGACGCCCCTATTGGGCGGCGCGTTGGGGTCTGCCTCGGACCTCGCGTTGGCGGCCTGGACGGCGTGTCGCGCATTGGCCAGGATGTTGACCAGCGCCGTTCGCAGCCGCTCGGCGTCCGTGACGACGCGGGGAAGCGAGGGTTCGAGGTCGAGCGTGGCGCGGGCTCCGTCTCCCGCCCACGCCGCATCCGCCGACGCGCGGCAGATGTCGTTGATGTTGGCTTCCGCGAAATCGAAACGAATCGGTTTGGCGAAGTCGAGCACCTCCGTCACGATTCTGTTGAGGCGTGTCGTCTCCTCATCGATGTCCGCGACTGCTTCGCGGAGCTCAGACGGCCGCACCTCGTCGCGCTTCAGGCTGCGGAGCGCCGCTTTGATGATCATCAGGGGGTTGCGGATCTCGTGGGCGATGACGGTGGACAGACGTCCGAGCGATGACAGTCGCTCGCGTTGGGCGGCTTCGGCCTGAAAACGCCCGATCGACTCGGTAAGGGTGTTGAATGCCGCGGCAAGCAGTCGCGCGTCCGCGTCGTCCCACGGGCCGCTGCGCAGGGGGACCTTGCGCGTCAGGTCGCCGGTCGCGGCGACGTCGCGCATCGCGCTGGTGATGGCCGACAGCGGCCGTGTCATCGTGCGCGACACGGCGTAGCTGACAATCGTCGCAAGCAGCAGCGTGATGATCAGCGCGCCCTCGAGGCCGGTGCGGATCGTATTCAGAAAGCGCAGCCGTTCGGTCCTCGAGCGCAGCGTCAGCGCGACAGGAACGATGCCCGCCTTGGCGCGCTCATCGGGCGGCACGAGCGGACGTGCGAGAGCTAGGAACTCTTCATCGCCGATCGTGACGATGGAAATATCGGACTCGGTCATCACGCGCGCGAGCGCCTCCCGCGAGTCGGCCGGCAGCGTGGAGGCGAGGATACGGCCGTTGGCGCCGAATGCGATCTCGCTCGCCGTCAGACGCTTGATGGTTCCGGCGAAGCGATCGTCCAGGAGGAAGCCGACGGTAAGCCGGCCGAGCACATCCGGTGGATTTCCATCCAGAACGATCGGGACGCTGACGACCTGGAGCACGCCGCGCGGATGCGCTATGAACGTTGACACCTCATCGAGCGATCCCGTGTCCCTCAGCATCGAAGGCAGCGTCAGGTCCTGGGCGACGGACCCCGCCGATGCGAGGAGCTCTCCGCGGCGCCCGGTCAGCAGCAGGAGATCCGCATTCATCTGGTCGCGGTACTCGTCGGCGAGCGGCTGCACGGTCGGCGGGTCCCCTGTTTCCACGGCGGCCTTCAGCTTCGGCGCACCGTCGGCCACGAGCCGCGCGAGCCGTGTAAAGGTGTCGGTCAGCGCCACGCGGTTTTGATCGACGAGAATCCCCGCCTCGTTCAGCCCGCGCCGGAGTTCCGCCTCCGCTTCTCTCGTCGCACGCGCGTTGACAAAATAGAACGCGAAGCCGAGCGAGAGCATCGCCAACAGTGTGCAGGCGAAGAAGATCCGATTCGTGAGCGACGAAGTAACAGGCATCAAGGGGCGCGAAGGCAAATCTCAACCACGGGCAAACGCTGCGCCATGAGAGGAGCGTGCATCATTGCTGTTTCTCAACGTTCTTATCGGCCGGAGGACTCGATTATACGTTTTGCGTAAACCGCCGACGGATAGCGTAGGGCGTAGGGGTTAGGGGTTAGGGGTTAGGGGTTAGGGGTTAGGGGTTAGGGGTTAGGGGTTAGGAGTCAGTTAAGGGGGAAGGGGGAAGGGGATGGGGGATGGCAGATGGGGAACCTTCGGATCCCGGATCCCGGACCCCGGATCCCGATCATCACCCCACCAGGTTCAGGACTATTAACAGTGTTCCGGGCTCCAGGCGCTCGAGGTTTCGATCGGGATAAGGCGAGACCAACGTCCAAGTCTGAGTCGGGCGCCCGCCGGCGCCACGCGGTCCCCGGGCCACTAATGCCCGTCTGGCGCCATATAACCGCGCCAGCTTGGCTCGGTCGTAGCTCCCACTCAGGCCGAAAGCCTCGGACGACAGGAGCGCTGTCGGCGTCCAGGCGCCTGGGGGACTGAGCAGCGAAGGGTCGCTCCCCAGCTGCCGAAGCACGTCGCCCATACTGCGCGGCGAGACGTACGCGCGATAGGACTCAGTGTGGGCGCGCAAAGGCGTGAAGAGTCGGACATATTCTGGCGCGCTCCGCCACTCCCCAGCAGGCCCCTCGGCACCGATACCCTGAGCAGCCGCGCTCCGAGCGTCGTGGAACGGAGGGACACCGGCCAGAATCGCCAGGGCCGCGGTGGATACCAGTAGTTTCCCGTGAACCATGGAACCTCCGAGTTATACTTGCGCGCTGAATTGGCCGTCAGCTCGGGATGGCCAGCGCTCAGGAGACTCGCGTGGCCTATATCATCACTGAACCCTGCATCGGCACCAAAGACGCGGCGTGTGTCGATGTCTGTCCCGTGGATTGCATCCATCCGCGGAAAGACGAGCCGGAGTTCGAGTCGACGGAGATGTTGTACATCCATCCCGACGAATGCATCGACTGCGGCGCGTGCGTTCCGGCGTGTCCCGTGGAGGCAATTTTTGCCTTGGACGAGACGCCTGAAAAGTGGAAGAGTTTTATTTCCGTCAACGCACAGCATTACCAGAAGTAACAGGACCGGGAGGTTCGGCACGATGATGCGTAGGACACTCCGCTTCGTGCTTTCCGCTGTCGCCGTCGTCGCGTGCACCCTCGTCCTTAGGGCGGACGACCAGATCACCGCGGGAGACGCGGAGCTGCAGTTCCAGCTCGGTAACCTCCTGTCCGACGAAACCCGCTACCGCGAGGCGCTCGACGCCTTCGACAAGGCGATTCACACCGACGACGTGTCGCTGCAGCTGCGCGCGCGCGGAGGGAAAGTGAAGACCGCGCTCCGCATCGCGGAGTTCGACCTCGCCCAGAAGGAGGCCGAGCTGCTGCGCGCGGCGGCGCCCGGCGACCCCGGGGTGCTGTCGCTCTATGCCGACTCGCTCTGGTCCGCCGGCCTCTTCGACGAAGCGGAGGATGTGTATCGCCAGGCGCTCTCGATCAATACGGAGTCGTCGCGCGCGCGGTTCGGGATCGCGCGTTCCCTGGCAACCCGGACGAAGCTGGACGAGGCGCTTACCGAGGCACTCGCGGCGCTGGCGATAGCGCCGCGCGACGGCGAGATCCACGCCGAGGTGGGCAATATCTACGAGCGGCTGAACCGGTTCGACGAAGCTGCTAACGCCTACAACAACTTCATCAACCTCCTGCCGAACAAGGATCGCAGCGACAAGGCGTCGTGGACGCGGTCGCAGGTGAAATTTCTCAGAGCGTTCGAGGGACGTCTACCGGTAGACATCGATCAGCAAGACCTCGAGACGTCGCACACGATGCCGTTCAGGCTCGTCGACGACAAGATTGTCGTGCAGGCCAGAGTGAACGGCGGCCGGCAGCAGGACTTCATCCTCGATACCGGGTCCGAGGAGACGGTCATTTCGGGGGACACCGCGAGACGTGCGAACATCAGCGCGATCACGACCACGTTGAGCGCGGGCGTCGGGGAAGTCGGCCTGCGCGGACTCCAGCTCTCCCGCATCGACCGGCTCGACATCGGCGATCTCCAGGTACGGAACCTGCCGGTGCTGATCAAGAACCCGGCGCTGCGTGGTATCCCGAAGCGGGAAGGGGAGAGCTTTTCGCCGATCGCGTTCGGCCTGTCGATGCTGATCGACTACCAGCACCGGCAGCTGACGATTGCGCGCGACATCCCTGTCGGTGAAAACGACCTGCGGTTGCCACTGCGGGTCCACCGCCTTGCGATGGTGCGCGGCATGCTGAACGACATCCGTCCGACCTACTTCGTCGTCGACACCGGCGGCGAGGTGATCTCGATCAGCGCCGAAACGGCGGGGCACTTCGGCAAGAGCGCATACCGAAGGATCCCGCTGAAGGTATACGGAACGTCAGGGTGGGATCGCGACGCGTTCCTGCTGCCGGGGATGAATCTGAACTTCGATCAGATTGAATACAAGAACATGCCGCTCGTCGTCCTGAACCTCCGCGCGCCAAGTGTGCTCCTCGGCTTCCAGCTCGGCGGCATTGTCGGGCACAACTTCCTGAGCCATTACAAGGTCGCGCTCGACACGGAGCGGAGTGAGCTGAGACTGCAGAAATTCTAGGCAGCTGGCGGCCGGCAGCCGGCAGCATGCAGTGCAACAGAAAAGGGCCGACGCGAGTCGGCCCTTTGTGCTTACTGCGAGCTGCCCTGCTCCTCACCGATCTGGCCGCAGGTGAGACTCGGCATGTCTCGGACACGTCTCGCCTCACAGCGGCCGGGCCGCGCGGGCCTGCGCGGCGCGTTTATCGTGTCTATTCGTACCGTGGTATGACTGAAGGTGCGCTGCCTGTTCTGTGGAGGAAGGAGTAGCCAGTGAATCGGCTCCTGGCATGCGGGACTCTCGCGATATGCGTCATGGGCGTGCTCACTGCGGCCGGGCAGCAGCCCACGTTTCGGGGGACGGGCGATTCCGTTCGCGTCTTCGTCACCGTGACCGATCGAGATGGTCGGCTCATCACGACGCTCTTACAAAACGACTTCGAGGTGCGCGACGAGGGCAAGCCGCAGCCGATCACGCTGTTCGACAACTCTCCCCAACCCATTCGCCTGATCGTGATGCTGGACGTTTCGGGCAGCATGGAGGGCAACCTGCCGTTGCTGCGCGCTGCCGCGGAACAGCTCTTCGCGCGCCTTCGCCCGGACGATCTCGCGCGGGTCGGCACGTTCGGGTACAAGATCGCGATGAGTCCCGCGTTCACGCACGATGTCGAGACTTTGCGCAGGGAGCTGCCGGACACGGTTGCACCCGATGCGCCTACGCCGCTCTGGCGCGCGGTTGCCGAGGCGATGGGCGCCTTCGGTGATGAGGGAGGCGAGGCGCGCCGGGTGGTCCTCGTGTTGAGCGACGGCAAGGACAGCGGCCCCATCAGTTTCCGTGAGCGATATGTCAGCCAGGGCGAGGTCATCGACCGCGCGCGCCGCGACGATGTGATGGTTTACGGCATTGGCATGCGCAGCCGCGGCTCGCGGCCGATTCAGCCGGGGATCGGGCCTGGTGGACTCCAGGCGGCCTTGACTGCCGACCTTCCCGATCCCGGACTCGCGCTCGTCGCGGAGCAGACAGGCGGCGGCTACACGCAGATTCGCTTCGGACAGGATCTCGGCGCCGCATTCGTCCAAAACGCCGACGAGCTGCACAGCCAGTACCTTCTGGGCTTCGCTCCACCGAAACGCGATGGCAAGGTGCACGACATCGACGTGCGCGTCGCCACGCGCGGCCTGAAGCCGCGTGCGCGAAAAAGCTATGTCGCACCTAAGGACGAATCGCGTTGAGGTTCGTCCTATCGATAGACCACTAACCTCGCGCCTCGAGTCGGGCGATCCATGGCGGCGTTCCCGCGACCAGGTTTTACGTCGATCAGGCGACAGGTGAACGGCGGCGGCACCACCTGCACGAATCCGTGCTGCAGCGCGCTGCTCCTTGCCATTCTCTGCGCCACTCTTTGCCACCCACCTGCTCGAGGCTGGGTACGACATCCGAACGAATTCCAGGAACTGCTCGGGCACCGCAACGTGAGTACGACGATGATTTATACGCACGTTCTGAACCGGGGCGGGCGGGGGGTGCGGAGTCCGCTCGATCAGCTCGGGTCCGGTACCCGACGCCGGTGAACCGGATATGCTGCGATGCCCGCAGGCGTATTCGCGCTATCGAGTTCTGTATATCGCGTTCTCTGTCACCACCTATTTCGGCAACAAGTGCTGCTGCTCGAGGCGGCTGGACCCGCATTGAGTCGGTCAGGTCGCCGCGCTAGACTGCAGCCGCCGGTCCAGTATCCGGCTATCGAGTTGAGCCGAATATTTGTTAGGCGGCACCAAACCCAACGCGGAAGCCGGGAGGAAGCCATGTCGTCCCCGAAGATTGCGCTCGTCACCGGGGCATCCTCGGGATTCGGCCAATTGACGGCGTCTTCCCTTGCCGACAGGGGCTATCGAGTCTTCGGGACGAGCCGGAGGGAGCATTCGACGCCTTCCAATGAAATCGGCATGCTGCGGCTGGACGTCAGATCGGACGACTCCGTGCGGTCGTGCGTCGAGCAGGTGATGGCGCAAGTCGACCGCATAGACGTTCTCGTCAACAACGCGGGACAAATACATGCCAGCGTTATTGAGGAAACCAGTTTGGAACAGGCGAAGGATATTCTCGAAACAAACTTCTGGGGTGCGGTGCGCGTCACCGATGCGGTGCTGCCGATTATGAGACGCCAACGTCACGGCCACATCATCAACATGAGTTCCCTGGCGGGATTGGTCGGCATACCTGGTCAAGCATTCTACTCGGCAAGCAAGTTCGCCTTGGAGGGGTACACCGAGGCTCTTAGTATGGAGGTCGAGCAGTTCAACATTGTCGTTTCCCTCATCGAGCCAGGCTTCTTCAAAACACACTTGCATCGTGAGATGCAGCGTGGAGCAATGAGGAGTGATGACTACGCGACCTTGCGAGAGGCACTCGAGACGACGCTGGCCGTCGCGATTGAGCAGGGGGATGATCCACACAAGGTCGCCGAGATGATCGTCAGAATCGCCGGAACAAAGTCACCTCGCCTGCGATATCGCGTCGGTAACGACTCAGTCTGGGTTCCTCGGCTGAGAGCTCTTGTATCTCACAAACTGTTTCGACGTGGAATGCGACGGCGATTCAATATAGACAAGCCGGCATCGAGGAGTGCCGCCTAACAGGTGCTGCACCCGACGAGGAATCCAACGGTTCACGCTGCAGCTGAAGCCGCGCGTTAGACCTATTCCAATGAAGTCCGGAGACCTCGGCGCATACAAGTGGAGCGAGTCTGTGCCGTCTGGTGATACAGCCCTGTTCGATGCGGTGCGCAACCTGCGCCACCATCTGAATGGGCTACGGGCCGTAAATGTCTCGTGGGATTCAGGCCTGTTTGTTCCATCGGATGATGAGAAACGCCAAGGCTGGGTGGTTCAGGACGGCCGCGCCATCAGTCCGGTCATGGACGACGGGATCATCGACGCGTGGCCTTGGTGCGATGGCGGTTTTGGAGAGTGGTATTTCTTCTCAACGGTGCCATCAGAGTTGAATCTCGCGGCGTTCTGCAATTGGACGGGGCTGTCGATCACCGACTGGGCCTCGCTGGTGAACATCCCGACCGGCTTCAACCTCCGACAGCAGCTCGAAACCGCTCGGCCGCATGCTGTACTCGGCATGGGCGAGACGCTTTTTGCGATCAGCTCGGATCGGACTGTGATCAAGGATTTCGAGCAGGCTTTCGGGAAGGTCTAACCAGCGTTTGCAGCCGTCGGCGGCGGGTGCGATCATGAGCCGCCGCGGCTGACACGCAGACGTTGATATGGCTGGGTTCTGTCAATTGGGCAGACCCGTCCCCGACCTCACTGGTGTGAGCCTCTTCTTAGCACGCACTTTCCGTGCTCTTCGTTCTTC